>Ga0182748_1000135_pt1 | contig 88791 bp, 78 predicted proteins | sample eDN3rd37CKraftOP_FD_128877 | JGI IMG/M metagenome (GOLD analysis project Ga0182748, IMG submission 128877) | Enriched Organic Plus compost microbial communities from Emeryville, California, USA - eDNA 3rd pass 37_C Kraft OP (version 2) (version 2) ... | reverse complement strand
TATCCCTGTAGGAGCGCGCCCTGCGCGCGAATCGCGGGCAGGGCCCGCTCCTACAGCCCACCGAGAGGCATGGCGTTCCATTGTAGGAGCGGACCTTGTCCGCGATAGCCGGACATCACGGCGCGATTCGCGGATAAGATCCGCTCCTACAGGGGCACGGCGTAGGAGCAACTGCCTGCGTCGAGGTGCTTTTCGTAGGATGGGTTGAGCTTGCGAAACCCATCGGGCCATGGTGATCGCTTCGCTCAACCCATCCTACGGGGATTTCCTGGGACTGTAGGAGCGGATCTTATCCGCGATTCCGACGGCGAGGCCGGCGCCTGCTGGGTATCGCTTCGCTCAACGCAATCCTACGGTTAAACCTGACGGAGCGTTCGGAACGAAGGACGCGGCCATCAGTCGAATCCGTTGACCGCCCATGCCGAGGCGGGACCTGCCTGCCGCGGAGCCTCCGATGATCGCCCGAGCCCTTCCCATCCTCGCCGCCTGCGCCTGGCTGGTGGCCTTCCCGGCCGCCGCCGAGACCTTCGAGGAAATCCCCAGCGCCGAGTCCGGTGCCGCAGCCACGGCCGCCAACGGCCTGGTGGAGACCCTCGGCCAGCGCCTGAACATCAGCGACGAACAGGCCATCGGTGGTGCCGGCGCCTTGATCGGCCTGGCCATGAACCGCCTCGACGACAGCCAGGGCACGCAGTTGCAGAAGAGCCTGCCGGGGCTGGACCAGCTGTCCTCGGGCAACCTCGGCGGCGGCATCGGCGCTCTGCTGGGCGGCGCCGGGCAGTTGCTCGGCGGCATCCAGAACCTGCAGGACGTCGACCAGGTGTTCAACGTGCTGGGCATGAGCGAAGGCATGGTCGACCGGTTCGCCAGCGTGATGCTCGACTACCTGGTCAAGCAGGGCCTGAACAGCCAGTTGCTGGGCACCCTCGGCAAACTCTGGGAGAGCGCCCCGCTGCCTTCCACGCCAGCCACCACGGTGGCCGGCAAGGCGATCTAGTTCAGAACTCGTTGCGCAGCGCGTCGATGCGCGCGTCCTTCTCTTCCCACAGGCGCGACACCCAGGCCTGCACGTACTGGCGGAATTCCGCGTCGTTCTCGTAGTCGCCCTGCCACAGCGCGGGGTCGATGCCGTGGGTGCGGATGTCGACGATCACCCGCGGCACCCTGCCGCTGAGCAGGTCCCAGAAGCCCGGCTTGGGCCCCTTGGGGTAGACCACGGTGACGTCGAGCATGGCGTCCAGCTGCTCGCCCAGGGCGGCCAGCACGAAGGCCACGCCGCCGGCCTTGGGCTTGAGCAGGTTCTGGTAGGGCGACTGCTGCTGGGCCTGCTTGGCCGGGGTGAAGCGGGTGCCTTCCAGGTAGTTCACCACCGTCACCGGCATGCCCTTGAACTTCTCGCAGGCGGCCCGGGTGATCTCCAGGTCCTTGCCCTTGAGCTGCGGGTTCTTCTCCAGGAAGGCCTTGGAGTAGCGCTTCATGAAGGGGTAGTCCAGGGCCCAGAAGGCCAGGCCGAGGAAGGGCACCCAGATCAGCTCCTTCTTCAGGAAGAACTTGAAGTAGGGCGTCTTGCGGTTGAAGGCCTGGACCAGGGCCGGGATGTCGACCCAGGACTGGTGGTTGCTCACCACCAGGTAGGAAGTGTCGCGGCGCAGCTGGTCGCCGCCGCGGATGTCCCAGACGGTGGGCGTCATCAGGGCGAAGATGGCCTTGTCGATCTCCGCCCAGGTCTCGGCGATCCACATCACCCCGTTGGAGCAGGCGTCCTTCAGCGCCTTGCCCGGCAGCACCAGCTTGAGCAGGGCGATCAGCAGCATCGGGCCGATCAGGATCAGGGTGTTGAGCAGCAACAGGAGGCTGGTGACGATTCCGGTCAGCGTGGCCCACATGGCGGTGCGATTCCTTGTTCCGGTTGGCGCGGCCATGATACGCAGGCGGCGCGGCCAGCCCAAGCCATCCCCTCCCGCGACGTGCGCCGGCGCACTATGCTCTGGGAACCTGTTCCGATGATTGCCTGCCATGCCTGACTCCTTCTATGTGCGCCTGCCGGTCAAGGACGTGACCCTCGGTATGTACGTCCACGAGCTGTGCGGCTCCTGGATGGAGCACCCGTTCTGGCGCCGGCGCTTTTTGCTGGAAGACCCCGAGGACCTCAAGCGCCTGCGCGAGAGCGGCGTGCACGAAGTGCTGATCGACCCGGCCAAGGGCCTCGCGCCCCGCCCCGCGCTGACACCCGGCGAGCCCGCCGCGCCGCCGCCGGCCTCGCCCGAGGAGGCGCCGGAGAAGCCCTGGCGCGCCATGGAAGACGAGCTGCGCGCGGCGCACCGGCTGTGCGTGCAGTCCAAGCGCGCGGTCATGGCGATGTTCCAGGACGCGCGCATGGGCAAGGCGGTGAACGGCGAGCACGCCCAGGAACTGGTGGAGGAAATCGCCGCCTCGGTGCAGCGCCATCCCAATGCGCTGATCAGCCTGGTGCGGCTGAAGAACGCCGACGAATACACCTACCTGCACTCGGTGGCGGTGTGCGCGCTGATGATCGCCCTGGCGCGCCAGCTCGGCCTGGACGAGGCGCTGGTGCGCGAGGCGGGCGCGGCCGGGCTGCTGCACGACATCGGCAAGATGCACGTGCCCATGGAGCTGCTGAACAAGCCGGGGCGCCTGGACGAGCAGGAGTTCGCCCGGGTCCGCGAGCACCCGCAGCGCGGCCTGGACATCCTCCTCCAGGGCCGCCAGGTCGGCGCCCTGGTGCTGGACGTGTGCCTGCACCACCACGAGAAGCTCGACGGCAGCGGCTACCCGCACCGCCTGGCCGGCGAACAGATCAGCCTGTTCGCGCGCATGGGCGCGGTCTGCGACATCTACGACGCCATCACCTCCGACCGCCCCTACAAGGCCGGCTGGGACCCCGCCGAGTCGATCCGGCGCATGGGCCAGTGGTGCGGCACGCACCTGGACGAGCAGGTGTTCCGCGCCTTCGTCAAATGCCTGGGCATCTACCCGGTGGGCTCGCTGGTGCGCCTGGAGAGCGAGCGCCTGGCGGTGGTGCTGGAACAGCATCCCGAGGCGCTGCTCACCCCTGTGCTCAAGGTGTTCTATTCGATCCGCACGCGCGCGGCGATTCCCCAGCAGGTGCTCGACCTGGCCAGGCTCAAGGGCCGCGAGCGCATTGTCGGCCGCGAGTCGCCGGCGCAATGGGGCTTCCGCAACCTGGAGACGCTGTGGAGCGGCCTGGACCGCCGCCGCGGCTCGCTGTTCGACGCCTGACAGCGGCCGCTGGCGAACCCCGGGCCGGCATGGTAGTCCTATGCGCCATGCATCCCGAACTGTCCTGGAGATTCCCGTGAAACCCGTTCTCGCCCTGCTTTCGCTGCTCGTCCTGCCCGGCCTGGCCCTCGCCGCCGAGCCCAAGCTCTACGGGCGCTACGAATGGGTCGGCCTGCCCGAGCTGGACCAGACGCTGCAGGCCAAGATGGACACCGGCGCCTACACCTCGTCGCTGTCGGCCAAGGACATCCAGCTGTTCCAGCGCGACGGTGATCAGTGGGTGCGCTTCCGCCTGGCCACCAAGGACGGCGGCGACTCGCAGTACGAGCACAAGCTGGCGCGCATCTCCAAGATCAAGAACCGCGCCGACGGCCGCGAGGAAGACGACGAGGAGGAGAACCCGGTGGCCCTCAGCGAGCGCCCGGTGATCCTGCTGCCGGTGTGCCTGGGCGGCGACCAGCAGGTGATCGAGGTCAACCTGGTCGACCGCAGCCACTTCAACTACCCCTTCCTGATGGGCGCCAAGGGCCTGCGCAAGTTCCACGTGGCAATTGACGCCAGCGAGCGCTTCGCCGCCGGCAAGCCCAACTGCTCGGGCAGCCGCGAAGCCGATTGACGGGGCGCGGCCCTTGCGGCTTGATGGAAGGCCCGCCACACCGCGCACGGAAGCCATGCCGCACATCCTCATCGTCGAAGACGAAGCCGCCATCGCCGACACCCTGCTCTATGCCCTGCAGGCCGAAGGCTTCGCCACCACCTGGCTGAGCCTGGCCGGCGAGGCCCTGCAGCGCCTGCGCGAGGAGGCCTTCGACCTGGTCGTCCTCGACGTCGGCCTGCCCGACATCAGCGGCTTCGAGGCCTGCCGCCAGCTGCGCCGCTTCTCCGAGGTGCCGGTGATCTTCCTCACCGCCCGCGATGCCGAGATCGACCGCGTGGTGGGCCTGGAGATCGGCGCCGACGACTACGTGGTCAAGCCCTTCAGCCCGCGCGAGCTGGCTGCGCGGGTGAAGGCCATCCTCCGTCGCGGCCCGCCCCGGGCCAGCACCGAGGCGGCCCCGGCCGGGCCCTTCCGGGTGGACGAGGAGCGCTGCCTGATCCACTACCGCGGCCAGGCGCTGAGCCTCACCCTCCACGAATTCCGCCTGCTCCAGGCGCTGCTGGCGCGCCCGGGCCGGGTGTTCAGCCGCGAGCTGCTGCTGCAGGCCCTGGGCGTGGCGGCCCAGGCCGGCTACGAGCGCAACATCGACAGCCACATCAAGAGCCTGCGCGCCAAGCTGCGCCAGGTGGCCGCGGACGCCGAACCGATCCAGACGCACCGCGGCCTGGGCTACAGCTACGCGGCGGAGAAGGCCTGATGCCGCTGGGCGTGCGGATCTTCCTGGCGTACTTCCTGTTCGTCGGGCTGACCGGCTACTTCGTGCTGAGCACGGTGATGGACGAAATCCGCCCCGGGGTGCGCCAGTCCACCGAGGAAACCCTGGTGGACACCGCGAACCTGCTGGCCGAGATCCTGCGCGAGGACCTGAAGAACGGCACCCTGGTCCACAGCCAGTTGCCCGAGCTGCTCCAGGCCTACGGCGCGCGCAGCCCGCAGGCGGACATCTGGGGCGTGCGCAAGAACGCGGTGAACCACCGCATCTACGTCACCGACGCCCGCGGCATCGTCCTGCTGGACTCGGCGGGCGAGGCGGTGGGCCAGGACTACTCGCGCTGGAACGACGTCTACCTGACTTTGCAGGGCAAGTACGGCGCGCGCTCCAGCCGCGAATCGGCGGACGACCCGGACTCCTCGGTGATGTACGTGGCGGCGCCGATCAAGGATGGCGAGAAGATCATCGGCGTGGTCTCCGTCTCCAAGCCCAACCGTACCCTGCAGCCCTACATCGAGCGTTCGCAACGGCGCCTGGCCTGGCTCGGCGGCGGCCTGATCGTGCTCGGCCTGCTGGTCGGCGGGCTGCTCTCCTGGTGGCTGAGCGGCGCCCTGCGCAAGCTTACCCGCTACGCCCAGGCGGTCAGCGAGGGCCGCCGCGCCGAACTGCCGCGCTACCGCGGCGGCGAGATGGCGCAACTGGCCGAGGCGGTGGAGCGCATGCGCGTGCAGTTGGAGGGCAAGGCCTACGTCGAGCGCTACGTGCATACTCTGACCCACGAGCTGAAAAGCCCGCTGGCGGCCATTCGTGGCGCCGCCGAACTGTTGGAAGGCGAGATGCCGGCGGAGCAGCGCAGGCGCTTCGTCGACAACATTGCCGGCGAGAGCCAGCGTTTGCAGCAACTGGTGGAGCGCCTGCTGAACCTGGCCCAGGTGGAGCAGCGGCAGGGGCTTGAGGATAGCGAGCCGGTGTCGCTGCGTGAGCTGGTGGCGGAGCTGTTGCAGGCCAACCTGGCGCGGCTGGAAGGTTTGCGGGTGGAGAACGCGGTGCCGGCGGAGGCGGTGGTGACGGGGGAGCGTTTCCTGCTGCGCCAGGCGTTGGGCAACCTGTTGGACAATGCGCTGGATTTCACGCCGGTTGGTGGGGTGATTCGCTTCGGTGCGTTGCGCGAGGGCGAAAGCTGGCGCCTGTCGTTGTTCAACGAGGGACCGGTGATTCCGGACTATGCGCTGGGGCGGCTGACTGAGCGGTTCTACTCCTTGCCGCGGCCGGGGACAGGGCGCAAGAGCACGGGGCTGGGGTTGAACTTCGTTGCCGAGGTGGCGGGGTTGCATGGTGGAAGGTTGGGCGTGGGGAATGTCGAGGGTGGGGTGGAGGCTTGGCTGGAGTTGCCGGGGGCTGACAAGGGAAGAGCCTGAGAGCCCCTCTCCCCAGCCCTCTCCCTGAAGGGAGAGGGGGCTTGTCCGTGCCGAGAGCAGAAATGGTTTCAGTCGGAGACCTTCGGTGTTGCCGACTAACTCCAAAATACCCAAGCACTCCGAACGGTCCCCTCTCCCTTCAGGGCGGGGCGCGCAGCCGAGGGTTAGGGAGAGGGAAAGGCGCCCACCCACCGCACCACAGCCAGCCCCCACACAATCCCCACAAATTCCCCATCCCCCCACCACGAAGCCCCCACAGTACCGACCCAGACTCTCCACCACCCCAATCTCCCGGAGAGTCCCCATGAACCGACCCCTGCTTCTCAAGCTCGGCGCCATCGCCGTGCTCATGCTCCTGCTACTGGTCCCCCTGCTGATGATCGACGGCCTGGTCGGTGAGCGACAGGCCTACCGCGACGGCGTGCTGCAGGACATCGCCCGCAGCTCCGCCTACGCCCAGCGCCTGCGCGGGCCGCTGCTGGTGGTGCCCTACGTGCGCCAGGTGCTGGAGTGGGAGCGCGACGAACGCAGCGGCACCCGCGTGCAGGTGCAGCGGGAGAAGCGCGGGCGCCTGTACTTCCTGCCGGAGACCTTCCTGGTCGATGGCCAGATGACCACCGAGCTGCGCCACCGCGGCATCTACGAGGCGCGCCTGTTCCACCTGGAAAGCCGCGTCAGCGGCAGCTTCGTGGTGCCGGCGCACTATGGCGTGGGCGACGACCTGGCCAGCTACCGCTTCGAGCAGCCGTTCCTGGCGGTGGGCATCAGCGACGTGCGCGGCATCCAGAACGCCCTCAAGCTGAGCCTCGACGGCCGCACCCTGGACTTCGCCCCGGGCAGCCGCTCGCAGCGCCTGGGCGAGGGCGTGCACGCGCCGCTGCCGCTGGAGGCCAGCGCCGCCGAGCAGCGCTTCGACTACGCCTTCGAGCTGGCTCTGCTGGGCAGCTCGCGGCTGGACATCACCCCGGTGGGCCGCGACAGCCAGGTCAGCCTCAAGGCCGACTGGCCGCACCCCAGCTTCGGCGGCGAGTTCCTGCCGGTGGAACGTCGCATCGGCGCCGACGGCTTCAGCGCGCGCTGGCGCACCAGCTTCTTCGCCAGCAGCATGGAAGAGGCGCTGCAGAACTGCTTCGCCGGCAAGGGCTGCGACACCTTCGACTCGCGCGGTTTCGGCGTCAGCCTGGTGGACCCGGTGGACCAGTACCTCAAGGCCGACCGCGCGCTGAAGTACGCGCTGCTGTTCATCGGCCTGACCTTCGCCGGCTTCTTCCTCTTCGAGGTGCTCAAGGGCCTGGCCCTGCACCCGGTGCAGTACGCGCTGGTCGGCCTGGCCCTGGCGCTGTTCTACCTGCTGCTGCTGTCGCTGGCCGAGCACGTCGGCTTCGAGCGCGCCTACCTGGCCTCCGCCGGCGCCTGCGTGGCGCTGATCGGCTTCTACCTGTGCACGGTGCTGCACAGCGTGGTGCGCGGCTGTGCCTTCGGTGCCGGCCTGGCGCTGCTCTACGCCATGCTCTACGGCCTGTTGCGGGCCGAGGACTATGCGCTGCTGATGGGCTCGCTGCTGCTGTTCGCGCTGCTCGCCGGGGTGATGGCGCTGACCCGCCGGCTGGACTGGTACGGCGTCGGCCGGCGTGCGGACGAGCCGAGCTTCTCCCTGGACGAAGTGAGCCACGAAGGCTGAAGGAGGCCGCCATGCACCTGCTGACGCGTTTCACCCTGTGCCTGGCCGGCGGCCTGCTGCTGAGCGTGATGGCCCTGCCGCTGCTGATGTTCGTCGGCCACTTCGAGCTGATCGGCTGGCTCGCCGCCAGCGGCAAGCCGCTGGCCTGGCTGGCGCTGCACCTGCCGCCGGCGGATTTCTGGGACGGCCTCACCGGCGCCCGGGACGCGGCGAACAACCCCCACGTGCGCTCCTTCCTGGAACTGTGCGCGGGCTTCGCCCAGCTCGGCCTGCTGCTGGCGCTGCCGCTGTACTACTGGGGCGCGCGGCGATGAGCGCCTGGCGCGGGTTGCGCGAGGAGCGCCAGGCCGGCCGGCGCTTGGCGCGGCAGATCGCGGTGCTGGTGCTGCGGGCGCGCGAGGAAGGGTTCGCGAGCAAGGCTGGACCCGCTCTTCGTAGGATGGGTTGAGCTTGCGAAACCCATGCGGTCTGGTGAAGGGTATCGCTTCGCTCAACGCCATCCTACGAGGGGCTGCCGTAGGCTTTTCGTAGGGCGAATAACGCGCCAGCGTTATCCGCCGTCGACGCCGCGCCGCTCCGTCAGACCGGCTGCGTGGCCTGCAGCGATGGGCGTTTGGCGGCCTCGGCGTACCAGGCCGCGAGCTTCGGGTACTGCTCGCGCCAGGCCCAGTCGGGGCGGCGGAAGTCGAGGTAGCCCAGGGCGCAGGCCAGGCCGATGGCGACTATGTCGAAGCGCTCGTTCAGCGCCGCGAAGGCCTCGCCCTCGAAGTGTGCCAGGGCGCGTTCGATCTTCTGCTGCTGGCCTTGCAGCCAGCCGTCCCAGCGCTTCTCCTCGGGGCGCACGAAGGTTTCGTAGCGGCTGATCACGGCGGCGTCCATGATGGCGTCGGCCAGCGCGGCGAGGGTCAGGCGCTGCCAGCGTTGCGGGCCTTCGCGGGGGATCAGCGGTGCGCTGGCGTGCTGCTGGTCGAGGTATTCGACTATCACCCGGCTGTCGTACAGGGCCTGGCCGTCGGCCAGGCGCAGGCAGGGGATCTTGCCCGCCGGGTTGCAGGCGTTGACGCCGCTGTCCGGGCTCACCGGGCTGAGGTTGGCGGCCTGCAGGCGCACCTTGTCGAGCTGGCCGGTCTCGTGCAGCAGCACCATGACCTTGCGCACGAAGGGCGAGGCGGGGGCGTGGAACAGGGTGAGGGTGGGGCTCATGGCATCTCCTGGTTACTCGCGGATGACCAGCAGGCGGTCGCTGCCGGCGTCGGCGCCCCAGACCTCGCCGGGGCGGCCGTTGAGCTGGCTGACCCGGGCCTCGGCCTGGTCGCTGGGGTAGGCGGTGAATTTCTCGCTCTGCGGGTCGAAGCGCAGCACGGCGTCGTCGCCGAGGTCGCTGAGCCATATGCGGTCCATGGCATCGACGTAGAGCGCGCCGGGCTGCGGGTGGTCGCCCGGCAGGCGCCAGCTCTTCCACTTGCCGTCGCTGGGGTCGAAGCGCCCGAGCCGGCCGCTGCCGGCCTCGCTCACCCACAGCCGGCCGATGGAGTCGGCGCCCAGTTGCTGCGGCCGGCCGCCCTGTTCGGGCAGCGGGAAGCGGGTGACGGCCTAGCCGAGAGGGTCGATGCGGTTGATGCTGTCGTCGTCGGCGGAGGCGTACCAGACCTGGCCGTCGGGCGTCACCGCCAGGCCCTGGGCGCCCTTGCCGCCGGGTGTGGCCCAGACGTCGAGCTTGCGCGTGGCGGGGTCGATGCGGCCGTAGAAGCCCTTCGCGCCGGTGAACCAGATGTCGTGGTCGTCATCGAACGCCAGGCTGTCCAGGCCGGCGTCGGCGGCCTCCTTGGGCAGCGGCACGACTTCGCTGCCGAGGCGGTCCGGGTCGACGCGGACCAGGGCGTTGAGGCCGCTGTCGGCGATCCAGGCCTCGCCATCCGGGCCGGCCAGCACGGCGCGCGGCACCGAGCCCTTGCCCAGGCTGACCTGCTCGTCCTGCCCGCTTTGCGGGTCGAAGCGGCCCAGCGAGCCGTTGCCCTCGGCGACGTACCACAGCCAGCCATCGTCGAGCATGGCCACGGCCTGGGGCGCGGCGCCCTTGGTCAGGGGGTAGTACTGCGGATCGGCGGCGTGGGCGGAGCAGCTCAGCGCAAGGCCGAGCAGGGCGGACAGGAGTCGCGGGCTTCGTGGCATTGGGGGGCTCCCGGGCGTGGCCGTTGGAAGGCGCACTGTAGCGCGCCACGCGCCGGGAGGCGAACGGCGCGCGGGGAACGCGCCGGGGGTTGGCCGCCGTGGCGGCCGGAGGTCAGAACTTGTAGTCGAGGCTGGCGACCACGTTGCGGCGGTCGCCGTAGTAGCAGTAGAAGCCGTCGCAGGTGGAGATGTATTCCTTGTCGAAGACGTTGTTCGCGTTCACCGCCACGCTCAGCCCTTTCAGGCTGTTGTCCACGCGGCCGAGGTCGTAGTGCACCGCGGCGTCGTACAGGGTGTAGGAGCCGGTGTGGCCGTCCGACTTGTCGCGCACGTAGGCCATGCTGCCGATGGCGATGTTGTCGGTCTCGCCCACGTAGCGGGTGCCGAAGCCGATGCCGAAGCCGTCGAGCAGGCCTTCGTGCCAGGTGTAGTCGGCCCACAGCGAGGCCTGGTTCTCCGGCGTCAGCGGCAGCGGACGGTTCTTGTCCAGCGGGTCGGCGACCTTGGTCATCTTGCTGTTGGAGTAGGTGTAGGCGGCGGTCACCTTGAGGTTGTCGGTGACGTTGCCGACGGCTTCCAGTTCGAGGCCGCGCACCTGCGCCTCGCCCACCGGGTTGCTGCGGCCCAGGGAGTCGGAGAGCACGATGTTCTGCCGCTTCAGGTCGTAGACGGCGGCGCTGAGCAGCAGGTCGCGGCCGGGCGGCTGGTACTTGATGCCCAGTTCGTACTGCTTGCCGGTGCTCGGTTCGAAGGCCATGCCGTTGTTGCCGCCGGCCTCGGTCTGGAACGACTCGGCATAGGAGATGTAGGGCGCCAGGCCATTGTCGAACACGTAGCTGAGCGCCGCGTTGCCGCTGAACTGGCTGTCGCGGCGGGTGTCGGTGGCGCCGCCGGCGTTGTAGAACTTCGAGCCGGTGTGGGCCCAGTCATGGCGGCCGCCGAGGGTCAGGCGCCAGTTGTCCAGGGACATCTGGTCCTGGGCGTAGAGGCCGGTGTCGCGCATCTTCTGGTTGTAGTCGTTGTACGCGGTGTAGCTGACGTTGCTGAAATCCTGGCCGTAGATCGGCTGCTTGATGTTGCTGCTCGGCGCGCTGCCGTACAGCCACTGGTAGTTGGTGTTGGCGCGCTGGTGGTCGAGGCCCAGCAGCAGGGTGTGCTTGACCGGGCCGGTGGCGAAGTCGGCCTGGAAGTTGTTGTCGATGGCGAACTGGCTGATGTCTTCGTTGACCACGTTGGCGCCGCGCGCCACGGTGCCGTCGTCGCTCACCGCGGTGGCCCAGCCGCCGGCGGTGATGCCCTGGAACGACAGGTCGCTCTTGGTGTAGCGCAGGTTCTGGCGGAACTGCCAGACGTCGTTGAAGCGGTGCTCGAAGGCGTAACCCAGGGCGTAGTACGTCTTGTCGTAGAACTCCCAGTCCGGGTCGCCCAGGTTCTCGTGGTACTTCATCTTGCCGGCCGGGGTCGACAGCTTTGTGCCCTGCAGCGGCAGGAACTGGCTGGTGATGCCGGTATCGTCGCGGTTGAACTGCGAGAGGAAGGTCAGGCGGGTGTCTTCGTCGAAGTTCCAGGTCACGCTGGGCGCGATGTTGTAGCGCTTGCTGTCGACGTGCTCGACCTGGGTGTTGCTGTCGCGCACCACGCCGCTGACGCGGTAGAGCATCTTGCCCTGGTCGTCGATCTTGCCGGTGCTGTCGAAGGAAATCTGCTTGTGCTCGTAGCTGCCGACCTGCAGCTGCACTTCATGGCTGCTTTCTTCCTGCGGGCGACGGCTGACCATGTCCAGCAGGCCACCGGGCGGGGTCTGGCCGTACAGCGAGGAGGCCGGGCCGCGCAGCAGGGCGACGCGCTCCAGGTCCCAGGTTTCCAGCTTGGGCATGGTGTAGGAGCCCTTGGGCAGGGGCAGGCCGTCGAGGAACTGCGTCGGTTCGAAGCCGCGCACCTTCAGCCATTCGGCGCGGGTGTCGCTGCCGTAGCTGCTGGCGATCACGCCGGGCATGTAGCGCACCGCATCGTCGAGGTTCTGTACGTTGCGGTCCTGCATCTGCTCGCGGGTGGCCACGGAAATCGACTTGGGCGTTTCGAGGATCGAGCTATCGGTCTTGGTGCCGGTCATGGTGCGAGTGGCGACGTAGCCGACGGTCGGCCCTTCGGGATCTTCCTGGGAAGCGCTCACGGTGGTGGCGCCCATGGCCAGGGTGTCCTTGGGCAGCGGGCGCACGCTGTAGCTGCCGGATGCATTCTCCACCAGCTCCAGGCCGGTGCCTTCCAGCGCCTGGCGCAGCGCGCCGAGGCCGTCGAAGCGGCCCTGCACGGCATGGGCGCTGCGGCCGTTGGCCAGGGCCGGGTCGATGCTCAGGCTGATACCGGCTTGCGCGGCGATGCGGTTGAGGGTGCTGGCCAGCGGGGCGGCGGGCAACTGGTAGTCGCGCATGGCACCGGCTGCGACGCAAGCCAGCGGGCTGGCGAGAAGGATGGCGGCGGCCAGCAGGTGCGGGCGGAAGGCCATGGTGGGGGACGGCATCGGGGATTCACTCCTGGGTGTGAATATGTCTCGTTCGCCTCATTGCCGGTCGAGAATCGAAAAGTGATAGGGCTGTGCGGAAAAAAATTTCGCGGGGCCTGTTTCCGGACCGCCCGGCCGCGCGTAGGGGCGGATTCCATCCGCGATCCGGCTACCAGGTCGGCGCCATGCCTTGTAGCAGCATGGCAGGAGAAACACGAACGTAGGATGGGTGGAGCGAAGCGATACCCATCGCCATGGCCGCATGGGTTTCGCCAAGGCTCAACCCATCCTACGAAGAGCGTTTCGCGCGGCCGGCAAGGGGCTCAGCCGCGCGGCACCACTTTCGTCCACCAACCGCCGTGCCGCTCGATGCGCACCGGCAGGCTCGGCGGCAGCGAGTCCAGGGCCAGGTCGGTGTCGCGCAGGGAGAAGCTGCCGCTGATGCGCAGGTCGGCCAGCGCCGGGTCCAGGCCCAGGTAGCCGCTGCGGTACTGGCCGAGTTTCTCCAGCAGGTCGGCCAGCCGCATGTTGTCGGCCACCAGCATGCCGTGGGTCCAGGCGTCGGCGGTGGCGCTGTTGGCCTCCAGCGGGCCCAGGCCGTCGGCGCGCAGCAGCACGTGGCGGCCCTGGGGGATGACGGTTTCGTCGCGGCCCCGCTCGGGCCTGGCCGCCACCGCCGACTGCAGCACGCTGAGCAGGGTGCCGTCGGCCTGGCGTTCCACCAGGAAGCGGGTGCCCAGGGCGCGCAGGCGACCGTCGCGGGTTTCGACGATGAACGGGCGGCTGTCGCCGTGGGCGGTCTGCACCATGATTTCACCGCTGAGCAGGACGATGCGCCGCTCGCTGGCGTCGAAACGGATGTCCAGGGCGGTGCGGCTGTCCAGTTGCACCAGGGTGTCGTCGGGCAGGCGCAGTTCGCGCAGCTCGCCGGTGCCGGTGACCACGTCGGCCAGGGCGTAGCGCAGCGGCAGGTAGCGGTTGCCCACGCCCAGCGCCAGCACCCCGGCCAGCAGCAGCGACAAACCGGTGCCGGCCAGCCGGCGCAGCTTGCGCCGCGATTCGCCCGGCGCGCGCAACAAGGCGCTGCGCGCCGCGGGGCCGGCGGCCGCGCTCAGGTTGCGGTCGAGCATGCCCAGCTGGCTCCAGGCGCGGGCGTGTTCACTGTGGGCGGCGTGCCAGTGGGCGAAGGCGGCTTCGTCCTCGGCATGGGCCTCGCCCGAACCCAGGCGCAACTGCCAGGCGATGGCCTCGTCGAGGATGCGGACCGAGACCGGGCCCTTCATGTCGGCTCGCCGTACAGGGCGATGTAGCACTGGCGCAGGCCCTGGGCGATGTACTGGCGTACCCGCGGCACCGACACGCCCAGGCGCTCGGCGATCTCGGTGTGGCCCAGGCCATCCAGGCGGTTGAGCAGGAAGGCGCTGCGCGCGCGGCTGGACAGCTTGCCCAGCAGGCGGTCGATCTCGCGCAGGTCGGCGAGGATGAGGAACTGGGTTTCCACCGAGGGCTGTTCGGCCTCGGGCAGTTGCAGCAGCTCGTCGAGGTAGGCCTGCTCCAGCGCCTGGCGGCGCCAATGGTCGACCAGCAGGCCCTTGGCCACGGTCACCAGGAAGGCCCGCGGCTCGCGCAGGCTGGGCAGCTCGCGGCGGCCGAGGATGCGCACGAAGGTGTCCTGGCCGAGGTCCTCGGCGCGCTGCGGGCAGCCGACGCTGCGATTGAGCCAGGCGAGCAGCCAGTCGCGGTGGTCGCGGTAGAGCGCGCCTACGAATTCGCCATTGCCAGTCTGGACTGCCGACACCTTTGCTCCCCCACCCCGATTCGGAATGAACGACAAAACGATAACTATTCGCAAATGATCGCAAAGTGCAACCAGCCAGCGCAATCGGCGCCTGTCGGTTTTCGGGAAAAAGGCGGGCCGGAAATGAAAAAACCGCCCCGAAGGGCGGTTTTTCAGCTTACGCAGGCGCGAATCAGAGGCCGTTTTTCGCCTTGAATTCGCGACGACGGCGGTGCAGCACCGGCTCGGTGTAGCCGTTGGGCTGCCTGGTGCCTTCGACCACCAGTTCCAGCGCAGCCTGGAAGGCCACGTTGTCGTCGAAGTTCGGCGCCATCGGGCGGTACAGCGGGTCGTTGGCGTTCTGCCGGTCGACCACCGCGGCCATGCGCTTGAGGCTCTCGACCACCTGCTCCTCGGTGATCACGCCGTGGCGCAGCCAGTTGGCCAGCAGCTGGCTGGAGATGCGCAGGGTGGCGCGGTCTTCCATCAGGCCGACGTCGTTGATGTCCGGCACCTTGGAGCAGCCGACGCCCTGGTCGATCCAGCGCACCACGTAGCCGAGGATGCCCTGGGCGTTGTTGTCGATCTCGTTCTTGATCTCTTCCGCGCTCCAGTTGGTGTTGGGCGCCAGCGGAATGCTCAGGATGTCGTCGACCGAGGCCGGCGCGCGCTTGGCCAGTTCGGCCTGGCGGGCGAACACGTCGACCTTGTGGTAGTGCAGGGCGTGCAGGGTGGCCGCGGTGGGCGAGGGCACCCAGGCGGTGTTGGCGCCGGCCAGCGGGTGGGCGATCTTCTGCTCGAGCATGGCGGCCATCAGGTCGGGCATGGCCCACATGCCCTTGCCGATCTGCGCCTTGCCCTGCAGGCCGGTGGCCAGGCCGACGTCGACGTTGTTGTTCTCGTAGGCGCCGATCCACTTCTCGGTCTTCATGGCGCCCTTGCGCACCACGGCGCCGGCTTCCATGGAGGTGTGGATTTCGTCGCCGGTGCGGTCGAGGAAGCCGGTGTTGATGAACACCACGCGCTCGCGGGCTTCCTTGATGCAGGCCTTGAGGTTGATGGTGGTGCGGCGTTCCTCGTCCATGATGCCGACCTTCAGGGTGTTGCGCGGCAGGCCCAGCACGTCTTCGACGCGGCCGAACAGCTCGTTGGTGAAGGCGACTTCTTCCGGGCCGTGCATCTTCGGCTTGACGATGTACACGCTGCCGGTGCGGGTGTTCTTGCGGGTGGTGTTGCCGTTGAGGTTGTGCACCGCGATCAGGCTGGTGAACAGGCCGTCCTGGATGCCCTCGGGCACCTCGTTGCCGTTCTTGTCGAGAATGGCGTCGTTGGTCATCAGGTGGCCGACGTTGCGCACGAACAGCAGGGAGCGGCCGTGCAGGGTCAGCTCGGAGCCGTCGGCCTTGGTGTAGACGCGGTCCGGGTTCATGGTGCGAGTGAAGGTGGTGCCGCCCTTGCTGACTTCCTCGGCGAGGTCGCCCTTCATCAGGCCCAGCCAGTTGCGGTAGATGACCACCTTGTCGTCGGCGTCGACCGCGGCGACCGAGTCCTCGCAGTCCATGATGGTGGTCAGCGCGGCCTCCATCAGCACGTCCTTCACGCCGGCGGCGTCGGTCTGGCCGATGGGGCTGGCGGGGTCGATCTGGATCTCGAAGTGCAGGCCGTTGTGCTTGAGCAGCACGGCTTGCGGCTTGGCCGCCTCGCCCTGGAAGGCGATGAACTGGGCGGCGTTCTTCAGGCCGCTCTGGCTGCCGTTCTTCAGGGCGACGACCAGCGCGCCGTTCTGCACGGTGTAGGCGGTGGCGTCGACGTGGCTGCCGGATTCCAGCGGCGCGGCTTCGTCGAGGAAGGTGCGGGCGAAGGCGATGACCTTGTCGCCGCGGACCTTGTTGTAGCCCTTGCCCTTCTCGGCGCCGTTCTCTTCGCTGATGGCGTCGGTGCCGTAGAGCGCGTCGTACAGCGAGCCCCAGCGGGCGTTGGAGGCGTTCAGGGCGAAGCGCGCGTTCATCACCGGCACCACCAGCTGCGGGCCGGCCATGTGGGCGATTTCTTCGTCGACGTTCTGGGTGCTGGCCTGGAAGTCTTCGGCTTCGGGCAGCAGGTAGCCGATCTCCTGCAGGAAGGCCTTGTAGGCCGCGGCGTCATGGGCCTGGCCGGCGCGGGCCTGGTGCCAGCCATCGATCTTGGCCTGCAGCTCGTCGCGCTTGGCGAGCAGGGCCTTGTTCTTCGGGGCCAGGTCGTTGACCACGGCCTCCACGCCTGCCCAGAACTTGCCGGCGTCTATGCCGGTACCGGGGATGGCTTCGTCGTTGACGAAGTCGAACAGGACTTTGGCGACCTGCAGGCCACCGACTTGAACGCGTTCAGTCATTGCTTGCCTCACTCTGCTCAGGACCAGCTCGGAACCCAGGCAAGACGCCTTGTAGTCCGAGCCGCGGAATACTACATGATGCCGTGGGAAAAATCAGTGGGCTTGCGTCGCGGTTAGACCAAAGAACGCATCTCAGTCACGTAGCAGCAATAATGTTCGCAAAAAACTGGTGGATTGTTCCAGATAAATCTGAAAACGGTACACGATTTATTCGGCGAGGAACCTGCGACGCCCCGTCGCAGCTGGCTCCGCGCCGCGGCCTATACTCAGGCTTCACCCTCGGAGGATCACCATGCCCATCGCCCGCGCCACCCTTGCCGACCTCGACGACCTGGTTCCGCTGTTCGCCGGCTACCTGGACTTCTACGAAGTGCCGGCGCCCCCGGCGGACATCCGCGACTTCCTCGGCCAGCGCCTGGAGCGCCACGAGTCGGTGGTCTACCTGGCGCGCAGCATCGACGGCGTGGGCCTGGGCTTCGTCCAGTTGTACCCCTTCTTCGCCTCCCTGGCACTACGCCCGGCCTGGCTGCTCAGCGACCTCTACGTGATCCCCGCGGCGCGCCGCGACGGCTACGGCGAGGCACTGATGAACGCCGCCCGCGCCCACGCCGAGGCCAGCGGCGCCTGCGGCCTGCAGCTGGAAACGGCGAAGGACAACCGCAACGCCCAGGGCCTGTACGAGCGCCTGGGCTACCAGCGTGACGAACGTTTCTACACCTACTGGCTGGACCTGGGCCAGGCCCGGGGCTGACGCATCGACTCTGGAGGCTGCCATGAATCATCTCGTGCTCACCATCATCGCCCAGGACCAGCCGGGGCTGGTGGAACGCATCGCCCAATGCATCGCCGGCCACGGTGGCAACTGGCTGGAGAGCCGCATGTCGCGCATGGCCGGGCAGTTCGCCGGGATCCTGCGGGTGGCGGTGCCGGCCGAAGGCTACGACGAACTGGTGGAAGGCCTGCAGGAGCTGGGCGAGCACGGCATCCGCGTGCTGCTGGCCGACAGCGGCATCGAGCCTTCCTGCAACTGGAAGCCGATCCACCTCGACCTGGTGGGCAACGACCGCCCGGGCATCGTCCGCGACATCACCCGCCTGCTGGCCGAGCACGGCGTCAACCTGGAGCGGCTGACCACCGAGGTGCTGCCGGCGCCCATGAGCGGCGAGCCGCTGTTCCACGCCGACGCGGTGCTGGCGGTGCCGCTGACGTTGCCGCTGGAGCAGTTGCAGCAGCACCTGGAGGCCCTGGCCGACGACCTCATGGTGGACCTGAATTTCCACAAGGAGGACTGATGCACAGGTGAAAGGCCTCCGGCCTGTGCATAAGTCTGTTGAGGAAATGTGTGTCAAGCGCTGAATGCCCCGCAGAGTGGGGCTTCAAGCGCAGCCGATCGTTGTGAACAGAACGGCAGGGGTTGCCCACAATCGCCGTGGGTTGTCCTGTTGGTTGGCTGTGGATGGATGGCTACACATCAGGCCAAACGTGGCCTGTGGCGGATCGCTCAGAAAATGATCCGTGCCCGGGGCACTCGCTGGCGGGGGCGGTTTATCCACGCCTTTGCACAAAAACCGTGGGTCGCGCTGTGGGCAACTGCTGTATGCCTGGCTACAGGCCGCGCGGACTCTGTGTCTGCGGGAAGTGATCAAAAATGCGCCAGGGCCGTCGCAGCCCTGCACAGAAACCCGGGAAAGCCCTGTGGAAAACCCTTGGGTAGATTGCCAGAGGCCTTTATCTTCGAGCCTTGCAGACATTTGTACGAGTTCTGAGCAGCCATTCTCGCCGCCGTTACGGTGCTCCGGTCGTGCGGCGGCGCTGTGGGGTTATCCCCGGCAGCGCTGGATGAAGCTGTGGAAAAGGTTCGGATACCTGGCTGCAGGCCTTGCCCGTCGGGGCCTGCAGCTTGTCGCTCAGGAAATGATCAGGCGCGCCGCAGGCGGTACCAGATGTCCACGCTGTACACCACCAGCGCCAGCCAGATGCAGCCGAAGGCCACCAGGCGGGTGGAGTCCAGGTGTTCGCCGAACAGCAGGACGGCCTGCAGCAGCACCAGGGTCGGCGCGATGTACTGCAGGAAGCCCAGGGTCGCGTAGGGCAGGTGGCGCGCCGCGGCGTTGAAGCACACCAGCGGCACCAGGGTGATGGGACCGGCGGCGGCCAGCCAGAGCGCCTGCGGGGTGGTCCAGAAGGCCAGGTGGGCGCTGGGGCCGTCGGCGAACAGCAGCAGCCAGCCCAGGGCCAGCGGCAGCAGCATCCAGGTTTCCACCACCAGGCCGGGCAGGGCGTCCACCGGCGCCTGCTTGCGGATCAGCCCGTAGAAGCCGAAGGTCAGCGCCAGCACCAGCGACACCCAGGGCAGGCTGCCCAGTTGCCAGACCTGCTGGGCCACGCCCAGGGCCGCCAGGCCCACGGCCACCCATTGCAGCGGGCGCAGGCGCTCGCGCAGCACCACCAGGCCGAGCAGCACGTTGATCAGCGGGTTGATGTAGTAGCCCAGGCTGGCTTCGAGCATGTGCCCGTTATTCACCGCCCAGACGTAGACCAGCCAGTTGCTGGCGATCAGCACCCCGCTGGCGCCGAGCACGGCCAGGCGCCGCGGGTTGTCCAGCAGCTCGCGCCACCAGCCGGGGTGTTTCCACACCAGCAGCAGGGCGGCGCCGAACAGCGCCGACCAGATGGCCCGGTGGGTGATGATTTCCAGGGCGGGAATGCTTTCCAGCAGTTTGAAGTAGACCGGGAAGAGTCCCCAGATGACATAGGCGGTCAGGCCCAGGGCATAGCCCCGGCGGGGGTTGGCGGTGGCCATCGGACGTCCTTGCGGCAGAAGAAAAGAGTGGCCGCGCCATTCTAGGGGGCGCGGCCGATGTTGTCTGTGCGTTCAGTTTCTGCCGCCGGGCGGCGCGGGGAATAACCCAGAAAACAACGTAAGCGGGCCCTGCCCGCGATTTCGCGCGCAGGGCGCGCTCCTACAGGGAATGGCATCGGCGCTCGGGCTTTCCCCTCACCCCAGCCCTCTCCCGGAGGGAGAGGGGGCTGGCCCGTGCCGAGAGAAGGCCTGGTTTCAGCCGGCAGTCCCTGTGCCAGCCGGCTGACGCCGAAATACCCGTGTACTCCGAACGATCCCCTCTCCCGGAGGGAGAGGGAGCCAGTCCGTGCCGGGAGGAGGCCTGGTTTCAGCCGGCGATCCCTGTGCCAGCCGGCTGACGCCGAAACACCCATGCACTCCGAACGGTCCCCTCTCCCGGAGGGAGAGGGAGCCAGTCCGTGCCGGGAAGAGGCCTGGTTTCAGCCGGCGGTCCCTGTGCCAGCCGGCTGACGCCGAAACACCCATGTACTCCGAACGGACCCCTCTCCCGGAGGGAGAGGGAGCCAGTCCGTGCCGGGAGGAGGCCTGGTTTCAGCCGGCGGTCCCTGTGCCAGCCGGCTGACGCCGAAACACCCGTGTACTCCGAACGGTCCCCTCTCCCTCCGGGAGAGGGTTAGGGTGAGGGGGGCGCAGGCCTGCTCGCTCGATTCCGGGCCCCTATGCGTTCCGTGAGGCATGGCGTTTCCCTCGCACCTGTAAAGCGGGCCCTGCCCGCGATTTCGCGCGCAGGGCGCGCTCCTACAGGGAATGGCATCGGCGCTCGGGCTTTCCCCTCACCCCAGCCCTCTCCCGGAGGGAGAGGGAGCCAGTCCGTGCCGGGAGGAGGCCTGGTTTCAGCCGGCGATCCCTGTGCCAGCCGGCTAACGCCGAAATACCCGTGTACTCCGAACGGTCCCCTCTCCCTCCGGGAGAGGGTTAGGGTGAGGGGGCCGCAGGCCTGCTCGCTCGATTCCGTGCCCCCCTATGCGCTCCGTGAGGCACGGCGTTTCCCCCGCACAAACGGGCCCGCGAATCGCGCGCAGGGCGCACGATTGGATGGCTCAGAACAACCGCAGCGGCTCCTCGTCCAGCGCCGCCAGCTGCTCGCGCAGCACCAGCACCTGCTCGCCCCAGTAGCGCTCGCTGCCGAACCAGGGGAAGCTCGGCGGGAACGCCGGGTCGTCCCAGCGCCGCGCCAGCCAGGCGCTGTAGTGCATCAGGCGCAGGGTGCGCAGGCCCTCGATCAGCGGCAGTTCGCGCGGGTCGAAGTCGTGGAACTCCTGGTAGCCGTCGATAAGCTCGGAGAGCTGCAGCAGGCGCTCCTGGCGCTCGCCGGCCAGCATCATCCACAGGTCCTGCACCGCCGGGCCCATGCGGCAGTCGTCGAGGTCGACCATGTGGTAGACCTCGTCGCGGCACAGCAGGTTGCCCGGGTGCAGGTCGCCGTGCAGGCGGATGGAGGTGTAGCGGTTGTCGGCGAACAGGGCGTCCAGGCGCTTGAGCAGGTCGCGGGCCACCGATTCGTAGGCCGGCAGCAGGCTCTTGGGCACGAAGTTGCCTTCCAGCAGGGTGGCTAGGGACTCATGGCCGAAGTTATCCACAGTCAGCTGCTCGCGGTGCTGGAAGGGGCGGATGGCGCCCACCGCGTGCAGGCGGCCGAGCAGCTGGCCGAGGCGATACAACTGATCCAGGTTGCCCGGTTCCGGCGCGCGGCCGCCGCGGCGCGGGAACAGGGCGAAGCGGAAGCCGGCGAACTCGAACAGGCTTTCGCCGTCGCGCACCAGCGGCGCCACCACCGGCACCTCGCATTCGGCCAGCTCGGCGGAGAAGGCGTGTTCCTCTCGGATGGCCGCGTCGCTCCAGCGTCCGGGGCGGTAGAACTTGGCCACCAGCGGCTCGCTGTCCTCGATGCCCACCTGGTAGACGCGGTTCTCGTAGCTGTTGAGCGCCAGCACCCGGGCGTCGCTGAGGTAGCCCAGGCTTTCCACCGCGTCGAGGACCAGGTCGGGCGTAAGGGCGGAGAAGGGATGGGACATGGCTGCGATCCAGGGCAGTGAACAGGCCCCTAGTCTACGCACACCGCCACGGGATTGCTGGCCCCTGCGCCATTACGCCTGGGGAGGCTCTTCGTAGGATGGGTTGAGCGAAGCGAAACCCATGCGGTCATGGCGATGGGTATCGCTTCGCTCAACGCCATCCTACGTTGGGAGTCTCCTGCGGGGCCGGCGTCAGTTGCCGCAGGCGCTGAGGTGGAAGCCGGCCTTTGCCAGCGCCTCGGGATTCGCTTTCAGGTAGTTGAAGAAACGCTCCGCCAGCTCGCGCCGCGGGCCTTCCACCAGCACCAGGTAGTACTGCGGCTGCGGGGCGCAGGCGTAGGGCAGCGGCGCTTCGCCGCGGCCCTGGGTGTGCAGCGCCTGCACGCTGTGGGCGCCGTCGTCGGCGAAGAACAGGTCGAAGGCCATGCCCTGGCCGATGCCGCGGGCCAGCTCGGCGCTATCGCCCTCGATCAGCAGGACCTTGTTGCCGGTCTGCAACTGGTACTGGTCGGCCAGCGCCTCCAGGGCCGCCATCGGCTGGTGACCGCTGGCTACGCGCAGGACGTCGGGGGTGGCCTGGCCGAGCGACGGCAGCAGGGCGCTGCATGTCAGTAGCAGGGGGATCAGGAAGCGGCGCATGGGCGGGGGGCTCCGGCAGTGGGATGGCCTATTGGAACCCCAGGGCCGGCGCCGCCCCTTGACTCAAGGCAGGCTTCGCTCAGACCGGCGTGCCGAGGATCACCTGGGCCGGGGAGAATTGCGTGCGCACCCGGCTGCCGGGGACCAGGCGCAGGATGTCGATGCGTTCCCGATCCACCAGGGCGCAGAGCATCTGCCCGCCGGGCAACTGGATGCGCACTTCGCTGGGGCCGTCGCCGGCCTCGCGGATGTCCTCGACCCGCCCTTCCAGGGCGTTGAGCCCGGCCGGGCATTCGATCTGCGGCAGGTCGACGTAGAGCCAGCCGGCCTTCATCAGCGCGATCACCGGCAGGCCTTCGCGCAGCTCCAGCTTCTCGGTGCTCTCGCGGGTAATGCGTGCGTGGATGCGCGCGCCGCCGGGCAGGTCGACGCCGATCAGGTCGTTCAGGCCCGCCGGCTCGATGCTGCAGACGCGCCCGTGCAATTGGTTGCGCGCGCTGGTGCGCAGCATCAGGCGGCCGATCAGCTCCAGGTCCTCGCCGTCTTCCTCGATGCTTTCGAGCATCCGCTCGCGCAGTTCCTCCAGGCGCTGGTACAGCGCCAGCAGGCGTTCGCCGGCCGGCGTCAGGCGCGCGCCGCCGCCGCCCTTGCCGCCGACGCTGCGTTCCACCAGCGGGCGCTCGGCCAGGTTGTTCAGCTCGTCCACCGCATCCCAGGCGGTCTTGTAGCTCATGCCGGCGGCCTTGGCGGCCTGGGTGATGGAGCCCAGCGCGGCGATCTGCGCGAGCAGGGCGATGCGTTGCGGGCGGCGGGTGACGTGCTGGGTGAGAAGGCTGAGGCTGGTCATCGTTTTCGTTGTTGTGTTCGCGATAGGGCGAGGCTGGTAGCTGCGCCGGCAAAAGGCAAGTGGAATCCGTCGGCTGCCGGCGCCGGGCTCAGCCCGGCTTCGGCGTGCGGGCCAGGCAATAGACGTCCACCCGCGCGGCGCCGGCACGCCGCAGCAGTTGCGCCAGGGCCGCGGCGGTGGCGCCAGTGGTCAGCACGTCGTCCACCAGCGCCAGGTGCAGGCCGCGCAGGGCCGCGCCGTGGTCCAGGGCGAAGGCCTGGCGCAGGTTGCGCTTTCGCTCGGCCTTGTCCAGGCCCTGTTGCGCCGGGGTGTCGCGCACCCGGCGCAGCGGCTGGCGGCAGGGCAGGCCGAGGTCCGCGGCCAGGCGCCGGGCCAGCAGCTCGGCCTGGTTGAAGCCGCGCTGGCGTTGCCGGCGCGGAGCCAGGGGCACCGGCAGGAGCAGGTCGGGCAGCGGCAAGCCCTCGGCGAAGGCGTGGCGCAGGTGGCGCCCCAGCAGTTGGCCGAGCAGCCGGCCCAGTGGCCGGTCGGCCTGGTGCTTGAAGCGGGTGATGGCGCCGTCCACCGGGAAGGCGTAGCGCCAGGGCGCCAGCACCTGGTCGAAGGGCGGCGGCCGGCGCAGGCATTCGCCGCAGGTCAGGCCGTGTTCCGGCAGCGGCAGGGCGCAGGTGTTGCAGTGGCCGCCCAGCCAGGGCAGGTCGGCGTCGCAGCCGGCGCACAGCGCCAGGCCGGTATCGGCCGGGCCGCCGCAGAACAGGCAGTCCGGGCGCGGAACGAGCCGCTCGCGCAGGCGGGCGAAAGTGAGCAGGGTGGCGTCCTCCGGGTGATGCCCCGGCGGACGCTCAGTGGATCAGCCAGCTCATCACGATCAGGCCGAGCACAGTGAGCAGGATGCCGCCGAAGAAGGAGCGCCGGACGAAGGCGCGGATGCCACTGTAGAGCAGCAACAGGCCGAGGAAGAGTAGGACGAAGCTGAAGATCGACACGTCCATTCCGATGGCCCGGGCCAGGCCATGGAGGAACTGGTCCATGGCCGCCCAGATGGCGCCCAGCAGGCCGGAAAGGAGGTCGACGACGAAGCGGATCGCCTTGCCGAGGGTCTGGCCGAGCCAGTCGAAAGTGCCTTCTGTTTCCATGAGCTCGCGGGATTCCTTCGAGTACCTGTGCTGTTGGAGTGGCGTTCTGCCCCCAGGTTCACGGCGCATGAATGATTGTTCAAATAATAGTCACTTGTCGACTTGTGACTTCAACTTGGTTGACAGCGACCAAGGCTTACATATCATGCCTCCAAAGCCTGAACCGCCACGCCCTGCCGTGGCGGCCGAGAACAACGAGGCGTCAGCCCGCGTCCGAAGGAACTCCCCATGAGTGCAACCGCATCCATCGCCACCCGCCACGACTGGACCCTCGCCGAAGTGAAGGCGCTCTTCGAGCAGCCCTTCAACGACCTCCTGTTCCAGGCGCAGACGGTGCACCGCGCGCACTTCGACCCGAATCGCGTGCAGGTCTCGACCCTGCTGTCGATCAAGACCGGCGCCTGCCCGGAAGACTGCAAGTACTGCCCGCAGTCCGGCCACTACAACACCGGCCTGGACAAGCAGAAGCTGATGGAAGTGCAGAAGGTGCTGGAAGCGGCCGCCGAGGCCAAGGCCATCGGCTCCACCCGCTTCTGCATGGGCGCCGCCTGGAAGCACCCCTCGGCCAAGGACATGCCCTACGTGCTGGAAATGGTGAAGGGCGTGAAGAAGCTCGGCCTGGAAACCTGCATGACCCTCGGCAAGCTGACCCAGGAGCAGACCCAGGCCCTGGCCGAGGCCGGGCTGGACTACTACAACCACAACCTCGACACCTCGCCGGAGTTCTACGGCAACATCATCACCACCCGCACCTACGGCGAGCGCCTGCAGACCCTGGCCTACGTGCGCGAGGCGGGGATGAAGATCTGCTCCGGCGGCATCCTCGGCATGGGCGAGTCGGTGGCCGACCGCGCCGGCCTGCTGATCCAGTTGGCCAACCTGCCGGAACACCCGGAGTCGGTGCCGATCAACATGCTGGTCAAGGTCAAGGGCACCCCGCTGGCCGAGGAGAAGGACGTCGATCCCTTCGACTTCATCCGCACCCTGGCCGTGGCCCGCATCATGATGCCGAAGTCCCACGTGCGCCTGTCCGCCGGCCGCGAGCAGATGAACGAGCAGATGCAGGCCCTGGCCTTCATGGCCGGCGCCAACTCGATATTCTACGGCGAGAAGCTGCTGACCACCCGCAACCCGCAGGCCGACAAGGACATGCAACTGTTCGCCCGCCTGGGCATCAAGCCCGAGGAGCGCGAGGAGCACGCCGACGAGGTGCACCAGGCCGCCATCGAGCAGGCCCTGGTCGAGCAGCGCGATTCGCAGTTGTTCTATTCGGCCGTCTGACGACGGCAAGCTGGAAGCTTGAAGCCGGAAGCTTGAAGTAGCCGGTCCGGGCTTCTAGCTTTCAGCTTCTCGCTTCGAGCTTCCTGCCATGTCCTTCGATCTCTCCCCCCGCCTCGCCCAGCGCCAGGCGGACGATCTCTACCGCCAGCGGCCGTTGCTGGAGTCGCCGCAGGGCCCGCTGGTGCGGGTCGACGGCCGGCCGATGCTGGCCTTCTGTTCCAATGACTACCTGGGCCTGGCCAACCATCCCGAGGTGATCGCCGCCTTGCGTACCGGCGCCGAGCGCTGGGGCGTGGGCGGTGGCGCCTCGCACCTGGTCAATGGCCATTGCGGGCCGCACCACGAGCTGGAGCTGGCCCTGGCCGAATTCACCGGGCGGCCGCGCGCGCTGCTGTTCTCCACCGGCTACATGGCCAACCTGGGCGCGGTGACCGCGCTGCTGGGCAAGGGCGATACCGTGCTGGAAGACCGCCTCAACCACGCTTCGCTGCTGGACGCCGGGCTGCTCAGCGGCGCGCGCTTCTCGCGCTACCTGCACAACGACGCGGCCAGCCTGGCGCAGCGCCTGGGCAAGGCCGAGGGCAACACCCTGGTGGTCACCGACGGCGTGTTCAGCATGGACGGCGACCTCGCCGAGCTGCCGGCCCTGTGCGCCGAAGCCAAGCGTCACGGCGCCTGGGTGATGGTCGATGACGCCCACGGCTTCGGCCCGCTGGGCGCCCACGGCGGCGGCATCGTCGAACACTTCGGCCTGGGCCTGGACGATGTGCCGGTTCTGGTCGGGACGCTGGGCAAGGCCTTCGGCACCGCCGGTGCCTTCGTCGCCGGCAGCGAGGAACTGGTGGAGACGCTGATCCAGTTCGCCCGCCCGTACATCTACACCACCAGCCAGCCGCCGGCGCTGGCCTGCGCCACGCTGAAGAGTCTGGAGCTGCTGCGCGCCGAGAGCTGGCGCCGCGAGCACCTGGGCAGGCTGATCGCGCGCTTCCGCCATGGCGCCGAGGCCATCGGCTTGACGCTGATGGACAGCTTCACGCCGATCCAGCCGATCCTCATCGGCGGCAGCCGCCAGGCCATGGCGCTGTCGGCCGCGCTGCGCGACCACGGCATCCTGGTCGGCGCCATCCGCCCGCCCACCGTGCCGGCCGGCAGCGCGCGGCTGCGCGTGACCTTCAGCGCCAGCCACAGCGAGGAGCAGGTCGACCGCCTGCTCGAAGCCCTGGAACAGAGCTGGCGGCAGGTCTCCACCAGCCTGCTGGCGGAACTCGACGCCGAGGAGGGCGAGGATGCGTGACCAACTGATACTGCTGCCCGGCTGGGGCCTGGGCAGCGCGCCCCTGGAGCCGCTGCGCGACGCGCTGCTGGAGCTGGCGCCGCACCTGCACGTGCACATCGAGCCGCTGCCGCGCGAGGCCGACCCGGCGCTATGGCTGGACGAACTGGACGACGAGCTGCCCGAGGGCAGCTGGCTGGCCGGCTGGTCCCTGGGCGGCATGCTCGCCGCCGAGTTGGCCGCGCGCCGCGGCGAGGCCTGCCGCGGGCTGATCACCCTGGCCGCCAACGCCAGCTTCCGCCAGCTCGACGACTGGCCGCAGGCCATGCCCAACAGCGTCTTCGAGGACTTCTTCGAAGCCTTCCTGCTGGAGCCGGAGCTGACGCGCAAGCGCTTCACCCTGCTGGTCAGCCAGGGCGCCCGCGACGCCCGCACCCTGGCGCGGCAGCTGCAGGTGGCGCTGCCGGCGCTGGAGACCGGGGCGCTGAGCGCCGGCCTGCAACTGCTGGGGCGCCTGGACACCCGCGCGGCGCTGGAGCGCTACGACGGCCCGCAACTGCACTTGTTCGCCGGCAACGACGCGCTGGTGCCGGCCGGCGCCGCCGAGGCGCTGCTGGGCTGGTTGCCGGACGTGGAAGTGAACACCATCGCCGGCGCCAGCCACGGCCTGCCGCTGGAACGCCCGGACGAGGTGGCCGCGGCCATCCTGGCTTTCATCCACGAGGGCGACGATGTCTGATCCCCTGGGCGGCGCGCTGCCGGACAAGCGCCAGGTCGCCGCTTCCTTCTCCCGTGCGGCCGCCACCTACGATGCGGTGGCCGAACTGCAGCGCGGCGTCGGCGACAGCCTGCTGGCGCGCCTGCCGGCCGAGCTGGCGGTGCGCCGCTGGCTCGACCTGGGTTGCGGCACCGGCCACTTCAGCCGTGCCTTGGCCCGGCGCTTTGCCGAAGCTGAAGGCCTGGCGGTGGACATCGCCGAAGGCATGCTGCGCCATGCCCGCGAGCACGGTGGCGCGCAGCATTTCATCGGTGGCGACGCCGAGCGCCTGCCGTTGCGCGGCGAGTGCTGCGACCTGCTGTTCTCCAGCCTGGCCATCCAGTGGTGCGCCGACCTGCCGGCGGTGCTCGGCGAAGCGCGCCGGGTGCTGCGCGAGGGCGGCGTGTTCGCCTTCAGCAGCCTGTGCATCGGCACCCTGGGCGAACTGCGCGCCAGCTGGCAGGCGGTGGACGGTTTCGTCCACGTCAACCGCTTCCGCGCCTTCGCCGACTACCAGGCGCAATGCGCGGCCAGCGGGCTGGAAGTGCTGCAGCTGTCCACCGAAGACCGCGTGCTGCACTTCCCCGACCTGCGCAGCCTGACCCACGAACTCAAGGCCCTGGGCGCCCACAACCTCAACCCCGGCCGCCCCGGCGGGCTCACCGGGCGGGCGAGGGTGCGGGCGCTGATCGAGGCCTACGAACGCTTCCGCCAGCCCGAGGGGCTGCCGGCGACCTATAGGGTGGTCCACGCCATCCTGCGTAAACCCATCTCTTCGTAGGAGGGGACTCCGGCAAACACAACGCCCGTAGGATGGGTTGAGCGAAGCGATACCCATCACCGCCACCGCATGGGTTTCGCAAGCTCAACCCATCCTACGAAAGCCCCTCGGCGCAGCCGGCACCTACACGTATAGCCCTTGAGGAACCCCATGCCACACGCGTTTTTCATCACCGGCACCGACACCGAAATCGGCAAGACCACCATCGCCGCCGGCCTGCTGCACGCCGCGCGCATGGCCGGGATGTCCACCGCCGCTGCCAAGCCGGTGGCCTCCGGCTGTGAGCGCCGTCCCGAGGGCCTGCGCAACGGCGACGCCCTGGCCCTGCTGGGCGAGTGCAGCCTGCCGCTGGCCTACGAGGAGGTGAACCCCTTCGCCTTCGAACCGGCCATCGCCCCGCACCTGGCGGCCCGCGAAGTCGGCGTGGCGCTGAACGTGGACACCCTGGCCGGGCCGGTGCGCCACGTGCTGGCGCGTGGCGCCGACTTCACCCTGGTGGAAGGCGCCGGCGGCTGGCGCGTGCCCCTGGCCGGCGAAGAGAGCCTGTCGGACCTGGCCATCCGCCTCGACCTGCCGGTGATCCTGGTGGTGGGCGTGCGCCTGGGCTGCATCAACCATGCGGTGCTCAGCGCCGAGGCCATCCTGCGCGACGGCCTGCCGCTGGCCGGCTGGGTGGCGAACATCGTCGACCCCAGGACCTCGCGCCTGGAAGAGAACCTGGCGACCCTCGCCGAACGTCTGCCGGCGCCCTGCATCGGCCGCGTGCCGCACCTGGCCGCGCCGACGCCCATGGCAGTGGCCGCGCACCTGGACCTGGGCATTCTCGATCTTCCGGACTGATGGCCTTTGAATATCATCGGCGATCCTGTTTGAATAGGCGGCAGGTTCCAGCGAGGAAGAGCGACCATGGAAATCTCCGGTAACGCATTCAGTACCGGTCTGCAGGGGCTGCAGCGCGGCCTGCAGCAGGTCGACCGTGCCGCCGCCCAGGTGGCCGCGCAGCCCGTGGCCAAGGACGACATCGCCCGGCCCGTGGTGGACATGGAAATGAGCAAGTACGCCGCCCTGGCGTCCAGCCGCGTCCTGCAGACCGCCGACGAAACCCTCGGGACGCTGATCGACATCAGCGTCTGACGCTTTTCCTCCCTTCAGAATTTCCTCTCAGCAGCTTCGGATAGTCGTCTGTCGACGGCCTGCGGCTGGGCTTTACTTATCCCTATCGATACCCGCGAATGCAGCGCTCTGGCCCGTGCCCTCGCGCGTGACCGGGCGGTCGGTTTGCGCGCTTGACAAGGGTAGGGCGTAAACGTATGTTTCAAACGCCTGTTTGAGAGTCGAGGCGCGCGGCGCATCGGCTGGGCGGCCGGGAACGCTCCCGTACAGCGACCGCAAGCACCGGTCGCCCATTAACCAGAACCCTTCGTAGAGGTTTACCGCTATGCCTGATTACAAGGCCCCCTTGCGTGATATCCGTTTCGTTCGCGACGAGCTGCTGGGCTACGAAGCGCACTACCAGAACCTGCCGGGCGCCCAGGACGCCACGCCGGACATGGTCAATGCCATCCTCGAAGAGGGTGCCAAGTTCTGCGAACAGGTGATCGCCCCGCTGAACCGCGTCGGCGACCAGGAAGGCTGCACCTGGAGCCCCGAGGGCGTGAAGACCCCCAGCGGCTTCAAAGAGGCCTACCAGCAATTCGTCGAAGGCGGCTGGCCGAGCCTGGCCCATGACGTCGAGCACGGCGGCCAGGGCCTGCCGGAATCCCTGGGCATGGCCATCAGCGAAATGATCGGCCAGGCCAACTGGTCCTGGGGCATGTACCCGGGCCTGTCTCACGGCGCCATGAACACCCTGCACGCCCACGGCACCCCGGAGCAGCAGGCCACCTACCTGACCAAGCTGGTGTCCGGCGAGTGGACCGGCACCATGTGCCTGACCGAGCCGCACTGCGGCACCGACCTGGGCATGCTGCGCACCAAGGCCGAGCCCCAGGCCGACGGCACCTACAAGGTCACCGGCACCAAGATCTTCATCTCCGCCGGCGAACACGACATGGCCGACAACATCGTCCACATCGTGCTGGCCCGCCTGCCCGACGCCCCGCAGGGCACCAAGGGCATCTCGCTGTTCATCGTGCCGAAGTTCCTGCCCAACGCCGAAGGCGGCGTGGGCGAGCGCAACGCCGTTTCCTGCGGCTCCATCGAGCACAAGATGGGCATCCACGGCAACGCCACCTGCGTGATGAACTTCGACGCCGCCACCGGCTTCCTGATCGGCCCGCCGAACAAGGGCCTGAACTGCATGTTCACCTTCATGAACACCGCTCGCCTGGGCACCGCGCTGCAAGGCCTGGCCCACGCCGAGATCGGTTTCCAGGGGGGCATCGCCTACGCCCGCGAGCGTCTGCAGATGCGTTCGCTGACCGGCCCGAAAGCCCCGGACAAGCCCGCCGACCCGATCATCGTGCACCCGGACGTGCGCCGCATGCTGCTGACTGCCAAGGCGTTCGCCGAAGGCAACCGCGCCATGCTGTACTTCGCCGCCAAGCAGGTCGACATCGTCCAGCGCAGCCAGGACGAAGAGCAGAAGAAGGCCGCTGACGCGATGCTGGCCTTCCTGACTCCGATCGCCAAGGCGTTCATGACCGAAGTCGGCTTCGAAGCGGCCAACCACGGTGTGCAGATCTACGGCGGCCACGGCTTCATCGCCGAGCACGGCATGGAGCAGAACGTCCGCGACAGCCGCATCTCCATGCTGTACGAAGGCACCACCGGCGTTCAGGCGCTGGACCTGCTGGGCCGCAAGGTGCTGATGACCCAGGGCGAGGCGCTCAAGGGCTTCACCAAGATCGTGCACAAGTTCTGCCAGGCCAACGAAGCCAACGAAGCCGTCAAGGAATTCGTCGCCCCGCTGGCCGCGCTGAACAAGGAGTGGGGCGAGCTGACCATGAAGGTCGGCATGGCCGCCATGAAGGACCGCGAGGAAGTCGGCGCCGCTTCGGTGGACTACCTGATGTTCTCCGGCTACGCCTGCCTGGCCTACTTCTGGGCCGACATGGCGCGCCTGGCTGCCGAGAAACTGGCGGCCGGCACCAGCGAGGAGGGCTTCTACAAGGCCAAGCTGCAGACTGCGCGCTTCTACTTCCAGCGCATCCTGCCGCGTACCCGCGCCCACGTCGCCGCCATGCTGTCCGGCGCCGGCAACCTGATGGACATGGCCGAGGAAGATTTCTCCCTCGGTTACTGATCCTGCCGCTGCCATCAGCCCACCACAGGATGGGCTGTTCAGAAGGCACCAGCACCCTGCGAGCCCAGCGGCTCGCAGGGTGTTTTCATTTCTACGCCTGTGCTTTTGGGGAACGGCTTGATCGCTATACCAATATGGGTATAGGCTCGTCTCAGGAAAAGGCTGAAAGATGCGCAAGCCCATGCGAAGAGCGTAGAGAATGATTGAGTTCGAAGAAGGTAGCGGCAACGTCTATGCCGACCTCGGCAGGGCCGATGCGGGAGAAATGCAGGTCAAGGCCAGGCTGGCATCCAAGATCGGCAGCATCATCAAGGCCCGCCACTTGACCCAGACCCAGGCGGCGGAAATCCTCGGGCTCCCTCAACCCAAGGTTTCCGACATGTTGCGTGGGAAATTCAGAGGCATCAGCGAGGCCAAGATGATCGACTGCCTGGCCCGGCTCGGACGTGACGTGCAGATCGTGGTCAAGGCCGCACCCCGTTCACGCCGTGAGGGCCGGGTGGAAGTAGTCTTCGCCTGATCGAGCCCGCCCTCCGGCGGGCTTTTTCGTGTGTGGCCGCAGTGTCGGCCAGGCGCCGGTTATGGCCGCGCATTCATCGCGCGCAGAGTGATTGCCGGGGCTTTCCGGCGCACAGTAGGTTCGGGGTTGATCCGCGCCGCTTTGGCGCCGAACCGACTGGAGAACCGCCATGCCCGAGTACAAGGCACCCCTGCGCGACATGCGCTTCCTGATCGACGAAGTCTTCGATTTCGCCGGCCGCTACCAGGCCCTGGGAGCGACCGATGCCAGCCCGGACATGGTTTCCGCCATCCTCGAGGAGGGCGCCAAGTTCTGCGAGCAGGTGCTGGCCCCGCTGAACCGCTCCGGCGACGAGGAAGGCTGCCACTTCGACAACGGCGTGGTGACCACGCCCAAGGGCTTCAAGGAGGCCTTCGCGCAGTACGTCGAGGGCGGCTGGAACGGTGTGTCCTCCGACCCGGCCTACGGCGGCCAGGGCCTGCCGCATTCCCTCGGCCTGCTGGTCAGCGAGATGATCGGCGCGGCCAACTGCTCCTGGGCCATGTACCCCGGGCTGACCAAGGGCGCCATGGCCGCCATCCACGCCCACGGCAGCGCCGAGCAGAAGCAGGCCTACCTGCCGCGCATGACCGCCGGCACCTGGACCGGCACCATGTGCCTGACCGAACCACACTGCGGCACCGACCTGGGCATCATCAAGACCCGCGCCGTGCCCAACGCCGACGGCAGCTACGCCATCAGCGGCACCAAGATCTTCATCTCCGCCGGCGAGCACGACCTGAGCGAGAACATCATCCACCTGGTGCTGGCCAAGCTGCCCGACGCGCCGGCCGGCACCAAGGGCATCTCGCTGTTCATCGTGCCCAAGTTCCTGCTCGACGCCAGCGGCGAGGCCGGGGCGCGCAACGCCGTGGCCTGCGGCTCCATCGAGCACAAGATGGGCATCAAGGCCTCGGCCACCTGCGTGATGAACTTCGACGGCGCCACCGGCTACCTGATCGGCGAGGCCAACAAGGGCCTGGCCTGCATGTTCACCATGATGAACCACGCGCGCCTGGGCACCGGCATGCAGGGCCTGTGTCTCGGCGAAGTGAGCTACCAGGGCGCCGTGAAGTACGCCCAGGAACGCCTGCAGATGCGCGCCCTGACCGGGCCCAAGGCGCCGGACAAGCCGGCCGACCCGATCATCGTCCACCCCGACGTGCGGCGCATGCTGCTGACCATGAAGGCCTTCAACGAGGGCAACCGCGCCCTGGCCTACTTCACCGCGCAGCTGCTGGACATCGAGCACCTGTCCGACAACGCCGAGGAGCGCGAGCAGGCGGCCAACCTGCTGGCCTTCGTCACCCCGATCTGCAAGGCCTTCATGACCGACACCGGGCTGGAGGTGACCAACCACGGCATGCAGGTGTTCGGCGGCCACGGCTTCATCCGCGAGTGGGGCATGGAGCAGTTGGTGCGCGACTGCCGCATCGCCCCGATCTACGAAGGCACCAACGGCATCCAGGCCCTGGACCTGCTGGGCCGCAAGGTGCTGGGCAGCCAGGGCAAGCTGCTGCTGGGCTTCACCAAGCTGGTCCACCAGCTGTGCCAGGCCAATGCCGAGCACCCGCAGCTCAAGGCCCAGGTGGCGCAACTGGCGGCGCTGAACAAGCAGTGGGGCGAGTTGACGCAGAAGGTCGGCATGGCGGCCATGAAGAACCCCGACGAAGTGGGCGCGGCGGCGGTGGACTACCTGATGTTCTCCGGCTACGTCACCCTCGGCTACTTCTGGCTGCGCATGGCCCTGGTGGCCCGGCAGAAGCTGGAGGAGGGCGCCGCCGAGGCGGACTTCTACCAGGCCAAGCTGGCCACCGCGGACTTCTACTTCGCCCGCCTGCTGCCGCGCGCCGCGGCGCACCTGGCGGCGGTGGAAGCCGGCGGCGAGACGCTGATGCGCCTGTCCGCCGAGCAGTTCGCGCTCTGATCGCGGCGCCAGCGGCCCCGGTTGCCCCAGGGTGGCCGGGGCCGCTGGCTGTCCGGTGAATAAATATTGTGACCAATAATTAATTATTCGTTCACAACATGACGCTATGTCTCTGAAGTGTTTGCGGAGTAAGCTCCGCCGGCGTACCCTTGCGTACCTTCTATCCTGAATACCGCTGGCTGCTTGTTCAGCCGTTGTTTCGCTCGAGGATTCCCAACATGGCTGACTACAAAGCACCCCTGCGCGACATGCAATTCGTCCTCAACGAAGTCTTCGAGGTCAGTAAGCTCTGGGCCGAACTGCCCGGCCTGGCCGAGATCGTCGACGTCGATACCGCCGGCGCCATTCTCGAGGAAGCCGGCAAGGTCACCGCGGGCGTGATCGCCCCGCTCAACCGCAGCGGCGACGAGGAAGGCTGCAGCTGGAGCGCCGAGGGCGTGAAGACCCCGGCCGGCTTCCCCGAGGCCTACCGCACCTACGCCGAAGGCGGCTGGGTGGGCGTGGGCGGCTCGCCGGAGTTCGGCGGCATGGGCATGCCCAAGGTGATAGGCGCGCAGGTCGAGGAAATGGTCAACTCGGCCAACCTGTCCTTCGGCCTGTACCCGATGCTTACCGCCGGCGCCTGCCTGTCGCTGCTCAACCACGCCAGCGAAGAGCTCAAGGCCAAGTACCTGCCGAACATGTACGCCGGCACCTGGGCCGGTTCCATGTGCCTGACCGAGCCCCACGCCGGCACCGACCTGGGCATCATCCGCACCAAGGCCGAGCCCCAGGCCGACGGCAGCTACAAGGTCAGCGGCACCAAGATCTTCATCACCGGCGGCGAGCACGACCTGACCGAGAACATCGTCCACCTGGTGCTGGCCAAGCTGCCCGACGCGCCGGCCGGCTCCAAGGGCATCTCGCTGTTCCTGGTGCCCAAGGTGCTGGTCAACGAAGACGGCTCCCTGGGCGAGCGCAACGCCGTGTCCTGCGGCTCCATCGAACACAAGATGGGCATCAAGGCCTCGGCCACCTGCGTGATGAACTTCGACGGCGCCACCGGCTGGATCGTCGACGCGCCGAACAAGGGCCTGGCGGCCATGTTCACCATGATGAACTACGAGCGCCTGGGCGTCGGCATCCAGGGCCTGGCCACCGGCGAGCGTTCCTACCAGAGCGCCGTGGAATACGCCCGCGAGCGCATCCAGAGCCGCGCGCCCACCGGCCCGGTGGCCAAGGACAAGGCCGCCGACCCGATCATCGTCCACCCGGACGTGCGCCGCATGCTGCTGACCATGAAGGCGCTGAACGAGGGCGGCCGCGCCTTCTCCAGCTACGTCGCCATGCAGCTGGACACCGCCAAGTACAGCGAAGACACCGCCGTGCGCCAGCGCGCCGAGAGCCTGGTGGCGCTGCTGACCCCGGTGGCCAAGGCCTTCCTCACCGACATGGGCCTGGAAACCACCGTGCACGGCCAGCAGATCTTCGGCGGCCACGGCTTCATCCGTGAGTGGGGCCAGGAGCAACTGGTGCGCGACTGCCGCATCACCCAGATCTACGAAGGCACCAACGGCATCCAGGCGCTGGACCTGGTGGGCCGCAAGATCGTCGGCAGCGGTGGCGCCTTCGCCAAGCTGTTCAGCGACGAAATCCGCGCCTTCACCGCCTCGGCCGGCGCCGAGCTGGCCGAGTTCACCGGCCCGCTGAACGCCGCCGTGCAGAACCTGGAAGAACTGACCGCCTGGCTGCTGGACCGCGCCAAGGCCAACCCCAACGAGATCGGCGCGGCTTCGGTCGAATACCTGCACGTGTTCGGCTACACCGCCTACGCCTACATGTGGGCGCTGATGGCCCGCGCGGCGCTGGGCAAGGAAGGCCAGGACGACTTCTACGCCAGCAAGCTGGGCACTGCGCGCTTCTACTTCGCCCGCCTGCTGCCGCGCATCCACTCCCTGACCGCCTCGGTGAAAGCCGGCAGCGAGTCGCTGTACCTGCTCGACGCTGCGCAGTTCTGATCGGCGCAACCTGACAAGGCCCCGCTTCGGCGGGGCCTTGTCGTTTCAGGGGTGCAACGGTTTTGTAAGCCTAGGCTTACACGTCGTGGTGTCATTTGGCGTCTATCGGCTCGTCGGCGCGAGGGGTAACCTTCTTCTCAGTCAGGACATTGCGCAGGAAGCGCCGACGACAAAACGGAAAGAAAGGGATTCCACCACGGACGGTGGCCAGCACGGACGTCAGGATATCGGTCTGCAAAACCCCGCTCGCAAGGCGGGGTTTTCTTTTGCCTGCGATTTTTCCTGCCCGGCCAACTGTAGCGGGCCCTGCCCGCGATTCGCGCGCAGGGCGCGCTCCTACAGGGGGAATGGCGTGGGTGGGGCGGCGTAGCGGATCTCATCCGCGATCCGCGCCGGGACGCCCGGCTATCGCGGACAAGGTCCGCTCCTACGGGGGAGGAATACCGTGCCTCCCGGCAACCTGTAGGAGCGGGCCCTGCCCGCGATTCGCGCGCAGGGCGCGCTCCTACAAGGGGAATGGCGCGGGTGGAGCGGCGTAGGGGATCTCATCCGCGATCCGCGCCGGGACATCCGGCTATCGCGGACAAGGTCCGCTCCTACGCCCTCCGGCAAACACAACGACCCGTAGGATGGTGTTGAGCGAAGCGATACCCATCGCCACAACCGCATGGGTTTCGCCAAGGCTCAACCCATCCTACGAAGAGCACTCTGGCGCGGCCTGCAAGACCGGTGCGCCTACGAAAAGCTCTGCACCACACCTTCCAGCAGGGAGCGCAGCAACTCCACGGTGCTGTGCTGGCGCTGCGCATCGCGGTACACCAGCCCCACGCTCAGCGCAATGCGCGGCTCGCTCAACGGCTTCCACAGCAGGTCGCGGTTGCTGTGCAGTTGCCGCGCCCGGCCCGGCAGCACCGTGGCGAAGCGGCTGTGGGGCAGGCTGTCGAGGATGCCGCTCATGTGGTTCAGCTCGGCCTGCACCCGCGGCCGGCGGCCGATGGCGGCCAGCTGTTCCTGCCAGATCTGCCGGGCGCGGAATTCCTCGCCGAGCAGCAGCATCGGCAGCTCCGCGGCCTGGGCCAGGGACACCTTCTTGAATTCGCGCAACGGGTGGTCGGCGGGGATCACCAGTTGCAGCTCGTCCGGGTACAGCTCCACACCGTGCAGCGCCGGCTGGCGCGGCGGCAGGAAGCCGATGCCGATGTCCAGTTGCCCGGCCAGCAGCCGGCGCTCGATCTCCACCCCGGACAGTTCGTAGATGCGCACCTGCAAATGCGGCTGCGCGGCGTGCAGGCGCTCCACCAGATAGGGCACCAGGCTGGCATTGACCGTCTGTAGCACGCCGATGGCCAGGCTGCGCGCGGCCTGGCCGCGGAAGCCGCGCAGGGCCTCGTGGGCGCGCTCCAGGCCTTCGAGCAGGGGCACGGCATGGTTGTACAACGTGTGCGCCGCCACGGTCGGCACCAGGCGTTTGCCGACGCGCTGGAACAGGGCCACATCCAGGCTCCGCTCCAACTGGCGGATCTGCTGTGACAGCGCCGGCTGCGACAGGGCCAGGCGCTCGGCGGCGCGGCCGACGTGGCCTTCCTCGTAGAGCGCGACGAAATAGCGGAGCTGGCGAAAATCCATAAGCGTGGCTTATCAACGAAACTGGAAAATCGAAATGGATAGGAGCCTATCCGAGGCTCTAGTCTAGTGCCTGTCCGCTGCTGCAGACGGGTAGACAAAGGTGGAAGGCATCGTCATCCAGGGTGTTTTCATAGGCAAAGTCGAAGAGTGCTGGGGCGGTTTGGTCAGCGCCATCGACAAGCTGGAAACCCGCGAGGAAGTCTGGCTGGGCAGCGAAGGCCTGCCCGGCGACGAGCAGGCCGACCTGCGCCACCACGGCGGCCTCGACCGCGCGCTGCACCACTACCCGGCCGAGCACTACCGCCACTGGCGCAAGCAGCACCCGCAACAGCGCTGGCAGCAGCCGGCCTTTGGCGAGAACCTCTCGACCTTCGGCATCAGCGAGGCGGACGTGTGCATCGGCGACCTGTTCCGCTGGGGCGATGCGCTGATCGAAGTCAGCCAGCCGCGCTCGCCGTGCTACCGCCTGGGGCGCCGCTGGAACCTCCCGGAACTGCCGCTGGAGTTGCAGCAGCAGGGCCGCTGCGGCTGGTTCTACCGGGTGCGCCGCGCCGGCATGGTCAGCGCCGCCGCGCCGCTGGAGCTGGTGCAGCGGCACTACCCGCAGCTGAGCGTCGCCAGCCTGCTGCGCTGGTACTTCGGCGAACCGCTGGAGCGTTGCGGCCTGCGCCAGATGATGGCGTGCGACGCGCTCTCGCTGCGCTGGCGCAAGACCGCCGCGCAACGCCTGGCCAGTGGCGTGGTGGAAGACTGGACGGCCCGCCTGCAGGGCCCTGAATGCCTGGGCAGCGGCCCCGCCTGACGCGGCGGCTGCCCACAACCTGCCTCGCGCCCGCCCCCGGACGTCGTTTTGGTCCATCGGGGCGGCTTTTATTCCCGGCCGGGGCCTTGCGCCCCGGGGCCAGAGGCGGCCTGCCGGCCGCATCGCGGCGCCATGACGTATCCCATGTAGGAGCGCGCCCTGCGCGCGAATCGCGGGCAGGGCCCGCTACACCCTCAGGCGAACACGCACCGTAGGATGGGTTGAGCGGAGCGATACCCATCGCCAATGACCGCATGGGTTTCGCAGGCTCAACCCATCCTACGAGGGAAAGGCAGGGCTTCAGAGTTCGATCTCGCCACCCGCCAGCGCGCACAGCTCGGTGAAGTCGACGATCTCCGTCTCCCGCCCGTTGACCCGCAGCAGACCGTTCTTCTGCAGGCGGGTGAAGCTGCGCGACACGGTCTCCACCGCCAGCCCCAGGTAGTCGCCGATCTCGTGGCGCGACATGCTCAGGCGGAAGCGCAGGGCGGAGAAGCCGCGCTCGCGGAAGTGCGCGGAAATGTTCAGCAGGAAGGCGGCGATCCGCGAATCGGCGTTGAGCCGCGAGAGCAGCAGCTTCATCTGCTGGTCCTCGCGGATCTTGCGGCTCATCATCAGCAGCAACTGGTGCGACAGCCCGGGAATCTGCTGCGACAGCAGCTCCAACTGGTCGAAGGGAATCTCGCTGCACAGGGTGCTTTCCAGGGCGATGGCCGACACCGGGTAGCGGCCCTCGTCCATGCCGGAGAAGCCGAAGATCTCGTTGGCGTAATAGAAGCCGGTGATCTTCTCCAGACCCTGCTCGTTGGTGGTCACTGTCTTCAGCGAGCCGGACCGCACCAGGTAGACGTTGTGGAAGGCGTCGCCCTGGCGGAACAGGTGGTCGCCCTTGTGCAGCAGGTGGCCGGGCTTGATGAGGGCTTCCAGCTCCTGGAGCTTGTCGTCGCTGAGGGTGGGCGGTGCCAGTCGGCAATTCTTGCAATAAGGCTGCGGCTTCAGCATCCGATTCATCCGGTTATCCCCTGTACGCCCGACCGAACCGCGTCCGGCGGCCTTTTTATCTCCTAAGAACATAGCAATAGATGGGCGTCTGTCATCCCGCGCGCACGGTCCGGCTTCCCCCGGCTGGGCTGCCGCGGGTCGCTGTGGATTTGTGCCGGGCTGGCTTCATGAAATTAGTTGTGCTAGTTTTCATGAAAAACAAGCATGACAATTTCACGAGGTCGCCATGTTCCTGCAATCCAGCCAGCCCGTCGGCACTTACTACGCCGCCGCCAACCCGGAGTTGCTGCAGCCCCGCGCGCAGCTGCCGGATGCGCTGGAGGTCGAGGTGCTGGTGATCGGCGCCGGCTTCAGCGGCCTGCACACCGCGCTGCAACTGGCCGAAGGCGGCCGCCAGGTCTGCGTCATCGAGGCCAGCCGCATCGCCTGGGCGGCCTCCGGGCGCAACGGCGGCCAGGCGCTGCCGGGCTGGTCCAGCGACCTCGGGCCGATCGAGGCCGACCTCGGCCATGAAGGCGCCCTGCGCCTGTGGCAGGGCATGCTCTGGGCCGCGCGGGAAATGCGCGACCTGCCGCAGCGCCACGGCTTCGACTGCGACTACCGCGTCGGCCACCTGTGGACCGCCGTGTTGCCGCGCCGCGTCGGCATGCTCGAAGAGTGGCAGGGCGAGGCTGCGCGCCGCTGGGGCTACGAAGGCCTGCAGATGGTTTCCCGCGCCGAGCTGCCGCAGTGGATCGCCAGCGAACGCTACCTGGCCGGCCTGTACGACCCGAATTCCGCGCACCTCAACCCGCTGAAACTGGCCTACGGCCTCGCCGGCGCGCTGGAGAAGGCCGGCGGGCGCATCTTCGAGCAGACCCGCGCGCTGCGCTACAGCGAGCAGGGCAACGGCTACCTGGTCGAGACCGAGCATGGCAGCATCCGCTGCGCCGCCCTGGTGCTGGCCTGCAACGCCTACATCGACGGCCTGGACAAGGAAGTCTCCGCGCGCATCCTGCCGGTGGGCACCTACCAGGTCGCCACCGCGCCGCTGGGCGCGGAGCTTGCGCACTCGCTGCTGCCGAAGAACTGCTGCGTCACCGACAACCAGTTCGTCCTCGACTACTTCCGCCTCACCCCCGACCACCGCCTGCTGTTCGGCGGCGGCTGCACCTACCTGGGCGGAATGCCCTCGGACATCCGCGCCGCCACCCGGCCCTACGTCGAGCGGGTGTTCCCGCAACTGCGCGGGGTGGAGCTGGAATACGCCTGGGGCGGGCACATCGACTGCAGCATGCGGCGTACCCCGGACATCGGCCGCCGCGGCGACCTCTACTGGCTCCAGGGCTATTCCGGGCATGGCGTGCTGCCCAGCCTGGCCGCTGCCCACGCGGTCAGCCAGGCGATGCTGGGGCGCAGCGAGGAGCTCGACCTGTACCAGCGCCTGAGCAATCCCGGCTTCCCCGGCGGCCAGCGCTTCGCCGCGCCACTGGAAGCCGTCGGCAAAGCCTGGTATCGCTTGCGGGACTTCTTCTGAACCGAGCCGGACAGCGCCTATGCAAGAACACCAGAACGAACACCTCGCGACCCTCATCCGCGACCTGCGCAAGCACAAGAACCTGACCCTCGGCGCCCTGGCCGAGCGCATCGGCCGCTCGGTGGGCTTCCTCTCCCAGGTCGAGCGCGGCCTGTCGCGCCCCACCGTGGCGGACCTCACCGCCATCAGCGAAGCCCTCGGCGTGCCGACCACCTACTTCTACGCCGAGGGGCCGGCGCGGGAGCTGGCCTGGGTGACGCGCCCGGCCGACCGCCGCACGCTGTACTACGCCGGCGGCATCACCGACATCCTCGCTTCGCCGAACATGTCCGGCGGCTTCTCGATGCTCGACAGCATCCTCGCCCCCGGCGCCACCAGCGGCGAGGACCACCTCAACGACAGCTCCGAACAGGGCGGCTTCGTGCTGGAGGGCGAACTGACCCTCTGGTACCAGGACGAGACCGTCACCCTTTACCCCAACGACAGCTTCCAGCTGCCGCCGCACGCGAAATTCCGCTACGGCAACCTGACAGACAAACCAACGAGGGTGCTCTGGATCTTCACCTGAAGGCATCCGGCTGCGCCCGACACAGGCACCAAGAAGATGAACCGCCAAACCTTCCCCGACCTGCTCAGCGAAGTACGCGCCTTCCGCGCCCAGAACCCGGACGTGCGCTACGTCGACCTGATCTGCCTGGACATCCCCGGGCACTTCTACGGCAAGCGCTACCCGGTGGACATGCTGGAGAAAGTCGCCGCCGGCTCGCCCCTGAAACTGCCGCAGAACTGCGTGCTGCTGGGCGTGCAGGGTGGCCTGCACCCGATCGGCGACTACTGCTTCAACGACGGCGACCCGGACGCGCCGCGCCGGCTGATCCCCGGCACGCTCAAGCCGGTGCGCTGGGAGAGCCAGCCGCTGGGGCAGATGATCATCAGCTCCGACGGCACCGAGGCGCCCATCGAGTTCGAACCGCGGGAAGTGCTGGCGCGCGTGCTCAAGCGCCTGGAAGGCAAGGGCATCCGCCCGGTGGTGGCCTTCGAACTGGAGTTCTACCTGTTCGACAGGAAGCTCAAGGACGGCCTGCCGCAGTACCCGCGCGACCCGCTGTGCGACGACGAGGACGACCAGCCGAACATGCACATCGAGCGCCTGTCGCGCTTCTCCGACGTGCTGCATGAAATCGTCGAAGCCTCGCGCGAGCAGGGCGTGGACGCCAACGTCATCACCGCCGAGATCGGCCCGGGCCAGTTCGAGATCAACTTCGCCCACTGCGAGGACGGCCTGCACGCCGCCGACCAGGCCGCGCTGTTCACCCGCGCCACCCGTGGCGTGGCGCTCAAGCACGGGCACCGCGCCAGCTTCATGAGCAAGCCCTACCTGCACGCGCCGGGCAGCGGCATGCACGTCCACGTCAGCCTGTACGACCGCGACGGCCGCAACCTGCTCGACGGCGAGGGCCAGCGCCCGCTGCGCCACGCCGTGGCCGGCTGCCTGGAACTGCTGCCGCACTGCATGCCGATCTTCGCCGCCAACCACAACGCCTACCGCCGCTACGGCTCCCGGGTGAACGCGGCGAGCAAGGCCAGCTGGGGCTTCGAAGACCGCGACGCGTGCATCCGCATCCCCGAGTCCGATGGCAGGAACCTGCGCATCGAGCACCGCCTGGCCGGCGCCGACGCCAACCCGTATCTGGTCCTGGCGGCCATCCTCACCGGCATGGAATACGGCCTGGAAGCGGGCAAGGAGCCCATCGCCCCGCTGAACGAAGACCGCGACAGCGGCATCGACTTCCCCCGCGACATGCTCGGCGCGGTGGCGGCCATGGAGAACCATCCGATAGTGAAGGAAGGGCTCGGCAGCGAGTTCGTCTTCGTCTACTGCGAGAATAAGCGCCACGACCACTTGGAGTTCATGGACGAAGTCAGTGCGCGCGAATACCGCTGGTTCCTGTAGGAACCGGTATTCAAGGAAGCGGCGGGGAGGGTAGCCCCGCCGCGGCGTCCGCCGTTTGGGTGGACGCAAGGCATGGAATGCCTGGAGGGAAAGCCGCGCTACCGGGCGGGTAGCCCCCTCGACGAGGGCGGTAGCGCGGTTCGCGCCGCAAGGGCGCGGGTGTCGCTGGCGGCGGCCGGGTAGGGCCGCCGCCGTCGCATCAGCCGATGGTCATCAGGCTGGCGTTGCCGCCGGCGGCCGCGGTGTTCACGCTCAGGGCGTGCTCCACCAGCAGGCGTTCCAGCGGTACGTCGGTTTCACCCTTGCCCAGGCCGTGCACGCCAACGATGGCGCCCTTGCGCTTGGCAGCCTGTTCGCACACCTCGCGCAGCTGGTCGGAATCGCCGTGGTGCAGGATGGCGTCGAAGGCGGCTTCGGCGGCGGTCCAGTCGTTGACCAGCTCGATACGCTTCTGCACTTCCTTCGGCAGGCTGTCGCGCAGCTCGCGCTGGCTTGCCGGCCATACCGCCAGGCTGCCCACCGCCAGGGTGGCGGCCAGTTGCACCAGCAGGTCGGCACGCTCCTCGGCAATGTTCAGCACGCGCTCGCGCGGCAGCAGGGTGTAGGTGTTGCGCTCGCCGGTCGGGCCGGTCAGCACGTGGCAGGCGTAGCTCTGCGCCAGGCTGGCGAACTCGTCCGCCACCTTCGCCAGTTCCGGCTCCTGCTTGGCTGCCCAGTCGCGCAGGGCTTGCAGGGACTTCTCGCGCTCGGCCGGGCGTGGTAGGGCCTGCACGTTGTCGCCGGCCAACTGCCTGGCCACCGCATCGCGCGGGCGGGTCGACAGCAGGCGGAACAGGTACAGCGGGCCGCCGGCCTTCGGGCCGGTGCCGGACAGACCTTCGCCGCCGAAGGGCTGCACGCCGACCACGGCGCCGACGATGTTGCGGTTCACGTACAGGTTGCCGACGTGGGCGTTGCCCACCACCTGGCTGATGGTCTCGTCGATGCGGGTGTGCACGCCGAGGGTCAGGCCGTAGCCGGAGGCGTTGATCTGCGCCAGCAACTGGTCCAGGTCGGAACGCTCGTAGCGCACCAGGTGCAGCACCGGGCCGAAGATTTCGCGCTTGAGCTCGTCGAAGCTGTCCAGCTCGATCAGCGTCGGCACCACGAAGGTGCCGCGCTTGAGCGCGTCGCCGTTGACCCGCGCGGCCTGGAAGACCTTGCGGCCCTTGTCGCGCATGGCCTGGATGTGGCGGTCGATGTTGCCCTTGGCCTCGGCGTCGATCACCGGGCCGATGTCCACGTTCAGGTGCTCCGGCGAGCCAATGGTGTATTCGGCCATGGCGCCCTTGAGCATCTGCACCACGCGGTCGGCCACGTCGGCCTGCACGCACAGTACGCGCAGGGCCGAGCAGCGCTGGCCGGCGCTGTCGAAGGCGGAGTTGATCACGTCCACCACCACCTGCTCGGCCAGCGCCGAGGAGTCGACGATCATCGCGTTCATCCCGCCGGTCTCGGCGATCAGCGGAATGGCGCGGCCCTGGGCGTCCAGGCGGCCGGCGATGTTGCGCTGGAGGATGCCGGCGACCTCGGTGGAGCCGGTGAACATCACGCCGCGCACGCGCTCGTCGCCGACCAGGCGGGCGCCAACGGTTTCGCCGCGGCCCGGCAGCAGCTGCAGCACGCCGGCCGGCACGCCGGCTTCCAGCAAGATGCGCACGGCCTGGGCGGCGATCAGCGGGGTCTGCTCGGCCGGCTTGGCCAGCACGGTGTTGCCGGCGGCCAGTGCGGCGGCCACCTGGCCGCTGAAGATCGCCAGCGGGAAGTTCCACGGGCTGATGCACACCACCGGGCCCAGCGGGCGGTGGCTGTCGTTGGAGAAGCTGCGGGCCTGGGCCGCGTAGTAGCGCAGGAAGTCCACCGCCTCGCGCACCTCGGCGATGGCGTTGGCGAAGGTCTTGCCGGATTCGCGCACCAGCAGGCCCATCAGCTGCTGCATCTCGCTTTCCATCTGGTCGGCGGCGCGCTCCAGCACGGCGGCGCGCTCTTCCGGCAGGGTGGACTGCCAGATCGGCCCGCTGGCCTGGGCGCTGAGCAGGGCGTTGTTCACGTCCGCCTCGCTGGCCTCGTGTACCTGGCCGACGATGTCGCGGTGGTCGGCCGGGTTCTTCACCGGCTCGGCCGCGGCGGGCGCCGGGGCTTCGCCGCCGAGCACCGGCTGGGCGACGTAGGTCTGGTTGGTGCTGGTCAGCAGCGCCGAGGAGAGCGAGCCCAGGCGGTGTTCGTTGGCCAGGTCCAGGCCGGCGGAGTTGGCCCGGCCTTCGCCGTAGAGGTCACGCGGCAGCGGGATGCGCGGGTGCGGCAGGCCGAGGGTGCCTTCCTGGGCGGCCATCTGCTCGACCTGCTGCACCGGGTCGGTCACCAGGTCCTGCAGCGAGATGCTGTGGTCGGCGATGCGGTTGACGAAGCTGGTGTTGGCGCCGTTTTCCAGCAGGCGGCGCACCAGGTAGGCCAGCAGCGTCTCGTGGCTGCCCACCGGGGCGTAGATGCGGCACGGGCGGTTGAACTTGCCGTCGGCGACCTTGCCCACCACCTGCTCGTACAGCGGCTCGCCCATGCCGTGCAGGCACTGGAACTCGTACTGGCCCGGGTAGTAGTTCTGCCCGGCGATCTGGTAGATGGCCGACAGCGAATGGGCGTTGTGGGTGGCGAACTGCGGGTAGATGGCCTCCGGCACCGCCAGCAGCTTACGCGCGCAGGCGATGTAGGAAACGTCGGTGTAGGGCTTGCGGGTGTAGACCGGGTAGCCCTCCAGGCCGTTGACCTGGGCCAGCTTGATCTCGCTGTCCCAGTAGGCGCCCTTCACCAGGCGGATCATCAGGCGGTGACGGCTGCGCTTGGCCAGGTCGATCACATAGTCGATCACGTACGGGCAGCGCTTCTGGTAGGCCTGGATGACGAAGCCGATGCCGTTCCAGCCGCTCAGCGACGGCTCGAAGCACAGGCGCTCCAGCAGGTCGAGGGAGATTTCCAGGCGGTCGGCTTCCTCGGCGTCGATGTTGATGCCGATGTCGTACTGCTTGGCCATCTGCGTCAGGCCCAGCAGGGTCGGGTACAGCTCGTCCATCACCCGGTCGTACTGCGCGCGGCTGTAGCGCGGGTGCAGCGCCGAGAGCTTGATGGAGATGCCCGGGCCTTCGTAGATGCCGCGGCCGTGGGAGGCCTTGCCGATGGCGTGGATGGCCTGCTCGTAGGAGGCCAGGTAGCGCTTGGCGTCCTCGTCGGTGAGTGCGGCTTCGCCGAGCATGTCGTAGGAATAGCGGAAGCCGCGGCTTTCCATGTTCGCGGCGTTGGCCAGGGCCTCGCCGATGGTCTCGCCGGTGACGAACTGCTCGCCCATCAGGCGCATGGCCATGTCCACGCCCTTGCGGATCAGCGGCTCGCCGCTCTTGCCGATGATGCGGTTGAGCGAGGAGGTCATGCCCGCCTCGGTGTGGGTGGACACCAGCTTGCCGGTGATCAGCAGGCCCCAGGACGCGGCGTTGACGAACATCGACGGGCTCTGGCCCAGGTGCTGGCTCCAGTTGCCGTTGCTGATCTTGTCGCGGATCAGCGCGTCGCGGGTGGCCTTGTCCGGAATGCGCAGCAGCGCCTCGGCCAGGCACATCAGCGCCACGCCCTCCTGGGACGACAGCGAGAACTCCTGCAGCAGGCCCTGCACCAGGCCCTGGCGGCCGCCGGCGCTCTTCTGGTTGCGCAGCTTCTCGGCGATGCCCAGGGCCATCTTGTTGGCGGCCTCGGCCTTGTCCTGCGGCAGGCGGGCCTGCTCCAGCAGCATCGGCAGGGCCTCGGTTTCCGGGCGGCGGTAGGCGGAAGTGATGGCGGCGCGCAGCACCGACTGCGGCAGGATGCTCTCGGCGAAGTCCAGGAACACCTGCAGGCCCTGCTCGTTCAGCGCCTCCAGCGACTCCTCGCCGGCCGCGGCGGCCAGGCCGGACTGCGCGGCGGGGGAGAGACCACCCTCGATCTGCTCCAGATAGTTGAAGATCGCCTGCTTGATGATCCAGTGCGGCGTGCGCTCGATGGCTTGGGCGGCTTGCTTCAGACGTTCACGGGTGGCGTCGTCCAGCTTCACGCCAAGGGTGGTGGTGGCCATGGTTGTACCTGTTATTGAAAGTGGGCACGGCGGAAATGTGGCGAGAATTTAAACGCCGGACGACAAAGGTGCAACCAGGTGCAACCAGTCATTGGTCGAACTCGACGGACTGTGTAGAAAGGTGACCATGCTGGCGGATGCAGCGGATGCCCGGCGATCGCTGCAAGAAGCGGACCTTGCCTGGCATTTTAGGAGAGCGGGCATCTGCGCGCTGGGGCGGGAGCGGGGTTGCACCTTTTCGGTACGCAGAGGCCTGACTCTGCCCGCAACCATGGCCCGCAAAAGGATTGAACGCCAGCGAAGCGGCCGTGGTCGATGCTGGTGTCAGTAGCCACAGTTACAAGGAGCGCCCGCCATGGACCTGATCCGCATCCTCATCGCCATCATCCTCCCGCCCCTGGGCGTGTTCCTCCAGGTGGGCTTCGGCGGGGCGTTCTGGCTGAACATCCTGCTGACGTTGCTGGGGTACATCCCGGGCATCGTGCATGCGGTTTACATCATTGCGAAGCGGTGAAGGCATGCTGCATGGCCGGGGAGTCGTCGCCGGGGTGGCGTTCGGCAGCCCTCTCCCTAACCCTCTCCCTGAAGGGAGAGGGGACCGTTGGGCAGACGCTGGCGCTCTGGAGTCAGCCGGCACCGAAAGTTAACGACTGAAGCCGGTCCCCCTCTCGGCACGAACAAGCCCCCTCTCCCTTCAGGGAGAGGGCTGGGGAGAGGGAGCCCAAGTCAAAGACCACACCAGAGCCAACCCTGGCGCCCCGTAGGATGGCGTTGAGCGCAGCGATACCCATCACCATGCATACCACCCAACCCTACGACTCCCGCCGCACCTCCCGCTCCATCAAACCCACCGCATCCCCAAACCGCACCCACAATTTCCCCTGCCAATCCAGCACGCTCAACTGCTGCCCCTGCATCCGCTTCACCCGCCGCCGCGGCAAATCCGGATCACCCTGCCGCGCATCCCGCAACGCCGGCACCACCTCATTGCTCAACCACTGCCGCAAGCCCCGGTTCTCCGGGTGATAGAAATGCACCATCAGCAGCGCATACACGCCGCTCTCGCTGACCAGCCACTCACGCGTCACCTCGCCGCCGGCCACCTGCAGGCATTCGAACCGCTGTTGATCAGCATCCAGTTTGTGGATAACCCGCGTGGACACATGGCTGTTGGTCAGCCGCGCCAGGTCACGCCCGACGAACCATGCCTGGTTTTCGATCAGTACCGCCCGCAGGGGTCGGCGATGGCGCAGGAATACGGAAGGGACGAGGACGGAATCGGAAGTGGAAGAAAGGCTCATGCTGTCGCTCCTTGCTGCATCGAAGAAGCCGCCACCCAGGCAATCCGGAGAAGGGAGGCGGACCGTGCAAGGGTGGAATCGCCGGGCACCCCCGGTAGGGCCGAGGCCCTCCTCGCACGATCCGCCATAGACCGCCAGAAACACCGGACGCCGGAACGTCCGATGATCTGCTTATGACGGTTGATGCGCGCAGGATTCCACTCCTGGCCACGGCTGATCCGTGGCAGGTGGAACGCTACGCAGCCGTCTTGTAAGACGGCAACGCCAATGCCTCGCAGGAAACTTCCCTGTTTTCAGCTCCCGCCAACCCCCTCGCACCGCCCAAAGCCTCGGCGCTCTTCAATTGCGGCGGAGCGCCTGACGGCAAGGTCGAAAGTTGGGTGTGTAGTGTGTGTAGATAATCACGGTCTTGGTGTGTAGCATACACACCAAGGCTGGGCGGAGGGACGATGCGCAGTCGAGAAATCATGGAGTTGATCCGGGCGGATGGCTGGTTCCTGGTGGAGGTGAAAGGCAGTCATCACCAGTTCCGGCATTTCACCAAGAAGGGGCGGGTGACGGTTCCCCATCCCAGGAGCAACCTGCCGATCGGGACCGTGAACAGTATTCTGCGCCAGGCCGGCCTGCGATGAGTCGGCCGTCAGCCCAGGAGGAGGGCATCAACATGAAATTCCCCGTGGTTCTGCACAAGGACGCCGACTCGGATTACGGCGTGACCATCCCTGACGTGCCTGGCTGCTTCTCCGCCGGCGGCACCGTCAGCCAGGCGCTGGAAAACGTCCAGGAAGCCCTGGCCCTACACTTCGAAGGCCTGGTGGCCGACGGCGAGACGCTCCCGCAAGCCCAGGAAGTGGACACCCACATGGGCAACCCCGACTACGCCGGCGGCGTCTGGGCGGTGGTCGACTTCGACGTCACCCCCTACCTGGGCAAGGCCGTGCGCTTCAACGCCAGCCTCCCGGAAAACCTCCTGCAACGCATCGACGAACGCGTGAAGCGCGACCATCGCTACGCCTCCCGCTCCGGCTTCCTGGCTACCGCCGCGCTGCGTGAGTTGTCTTCGAACTGAGCCAGACGCTGTGTAATCAAGCGGCTTTTCGCGGGGGCGCGAAGAGTGCATGGCAAGCCCTTCTGGGAGGGTGAGCCGAATAAACAGATTATTCGGCTCATTGAGTGAGCCGATTGTGCGAGCTATTCAGCTCAGCATCCAGCCAGGTGATGGTGTCCTGATTGTTCATCTTGCTCTGCATGCCTCATTCGGTGCTGTCGGAGACTGATAGGCCCGCCGTACAGGGGCGGACTGAGTAGATCGGTTTTTTCGGGTGTGGAGGTCGGAGTGCAACAGATATGTTGCGAAAGGCAGCATATCTGTTGCATGCTGGTTTTGCCGAAATGCTAAGGACATAGCATGAAGTACAGCGAGTTTCGGCGGTGGTTGAAGTCCCAAGGTGTGGAGTTCGAGCCCGGCAAGGGTTCTCACTTCAAGGTTTACTTCGGCGACAACCAGACGATCTTCCCGGACCACGGTGCCAAGGAAATGGGCGAAGGGCTGAGGAAGAAAATAATCAAAGACTTGGGGCTCAAGGATTGAGATCCGGCCCTGCTAGAGGTGGCGAGCTATGTTTGACTATCCCGTGACCGTGCATCATGAGGCAGGCAGCGTGTGGGTCAGCTGTGATGACGTACCCGAGTTGGCCAGTGCAGGGGATACGGAAGAGGAAGCGCTACTGGATGCCATCGACGGCTTGGAGACAGCCCTGTCGATGTATGTGGAGCGCAAAGTACCGATTCCGCTTCCCTCGCGAGCTGCGCCAGGCCAGCCAGTGGTGTGCTTGCCTGCGCTTACTGCAGCCAAGGCTGCCCTCTGGAATGCCATGCAGGCACAGGGCGTGAACAAGGCCGAAATGGCTCGCCGGCTGGGGGTGAACCGTCCTCAGGTGGACCGCTTGGTGGATCTGCTGCACCGCTCGAAGATCGAGCAGGTAGAGCACGCGCTGGCGGTACTGGGCCAGCGGATTGCGCTGACAGTTATTGCGGCCTGATGGCGCAGGTTCCTGGCCCATCTCTCAAAGACTCTGCATCGTCCGACACTTGGGAAAAGTCGAGCAGCCCCAGAACTGCTGCCCTGCTTTCGGGCCTGATTTCACCGTACGGATCACCAAGGCGCTGCCGCATTTGGGGCATTGCCGCTCTGCCGTTGGGTCGCTGCGCCGCTTGAGGTTCTGCACGTGCTCGCGGTGGGTGGCGTATGTCGGCGTGCGGCGCCCGGTTTGGAGGGTATTCAGCATGGCTTCGACTTCGGTCGTACTGAACACCGGTTGCCGGAATGACTTGATGTAGCGGATAAAGCCGATGCCCTGGGTGACGTTGGCCGGCACTTCGGTTTTGAAGGTACTGCCGCCGACGAAGGTGATGACCGAATGCAGGTGCTCGGGGTTGACGCCAAGGGTGGCTTCCAGGGCCTTGAGGTGTTTGTAGTTCTGGCGCAGCGGGTTCTGGAATTTGAAGGTGCGTTTGTAGATCTTCTGCGTCCACTGCGCCTGCTTCTCGTTGCCGAAGATCCATCCGCTCATGTTCTTCGTTTCCAGCACGAAGATGCCGTAGGGCGAGAGGAACACGTGGTCGATCTGGGTGGTGCCGTCTGGCGTGCTCAGGGTGACATTGTGCAGGCGGCGGTAGGTTTGCTTGTCCAACTGCCAGTGGGCAAACAGCCGCACCAGAAGCTCGCCGATGTGGCCCTTGGCCCACGGCGACTTGAGCAGGCCGATCAGCAGTATCAGCGGGATGAACCAGGCAGCAGTGCCCCAGACCTGAGCGATGATGGGGGTGAAGTCCATTTCTTGACCTTCGGCGATCCTTTGATTGTGCGGATCTTACCGAAACTAAGCACGAAGGACTTCACGGGAACGCTGGCGTAACGGCGCTGTACCGTTTTCGTACCTTGGGACCAAAGCGCTGATCTAGATACTACGGCTGTAGAAAGCACAAAGCCGCGCACTGCGCGGCTTTGAAGGTGGTGGGCCCACACGGACTCGAACCGTGGACCAAAGGATTATGAGTCCTCTGCTCTAACCGACTGAGCTATAGGCCCCCAGAGTCGGGTGGGAGTAGGCCATTGCTGGCCAACTCCCCCCTAAGAACCGTACGTGCGCCTTTCAGCGCATGCGGCTCAAGCCTTCTCGAAACCCCTGAAAGGGGCCGGTTTGTTCACGTACAGACCACGTGCGTGGAGCTGTTGGTGACAGGCGGGGTGCAAGAGTACCCGATTCTCCAGGGAGTCTCTACCGCCTTGTGAGCGATAGATGATGTGGTGGTCATGCCACCCCGTTTCCTTGGTTATCAGTTGCTTGCAGAGCACGCACAGGCCTTTCTGTCTGGCGTATAGGCTGCCGATCTGTTTCCGGTACTTCAGCTTCTTCAGCATCCGTTCCATTCGCAGTTTCTCGCCCATGGCCTCCATGGTTGGGTCATAGGGGTTGTATTCCCCACTCACCTTCCTGTGCCGCTCGATTGGCGTACTCGCAAGCGAGTACAACTCGATCTCCCGTTTCGTCCCGTTTGCCTCCAGAACCGTGGTAGCGAACACCCAGTTTCTGTCTCCCTTTGACCGGAAATACCTCTTCCGAATCCATTCCAGTGACTTGTTAGGGTGCCGCCGTTTTGCCCAACGCCAGAGTTTCAAGAACACTCTGTTATCCATCTGGCTGTACGCCTGTTTGGCTACCACTGGCTGGTGGTAGAGCGCCCATCCCCTCAGGACCGGGTTCAGCAAGCGGATGACGTCCTCTTGCCTGCTGGTCTTGTGGGAGTCGATCGCCTCCCTGATCTTGCCGTAGAACGCTTTGGTGTTCTTCTTGCTCGGCTTGATCAACAACGTTCCGTCGTACTTCCGGAAGCTCCATCCGAGGAAGTCGAAGCCTTCGTCGATGTGGACGATGCGGGTCTTCTTGGGAGAAAGCCGCAGCCCGCGTACTGCCAGGAACTGCTCTACCCAGGGTTTGATCTCGTTCTCCAGTACCTCCGAGGAGGCTCCAGTGATTACGAAATCATCCGCGTAGCGCACCACGTTGATTTTCAGCTTCTTCGCCCTCGTCACCCCCAAATGTTGCTTGAGGAGTGATTCCAGCCCATCCAGCGCCAGATTTGCCAAGGTTGGGGAGATGATCCCCCCTTGTGGCGTACCCGCATCCGTTGCGTGCAGTTGCCCCCGGTGAACCACTCCGGCTTTCAGCCACTGTCGGAGCGTTCTTGTTTCGATGGGGATATTCCTTAACAGCCAGTCATGATTGATGTGGTCGAAGAATCCCTCAATGTCCGCGTCTAGTACCCAGCGAGCTGACACCTTCGCCGACAGACATACGAACAATTGCGCCATCGCGTCCGCCGTGGAGCGTTCGATCCTGAAGCCGTAGCTATTTGGATCGCCCCGGGTTTCTGCGACAGGGGACAGTGCCAGCAGATACAGCGCCTGCATGGCTCTATCTGTCATGGTCGGGATACCCAGAGGGCGTTCCCGGCCATCCGACTTCGGGATAAAGACTCGCCGTAAAGGCCGAGCTTTGTATCCCCGCGTCTTCAACTGACCAACCGCTTCCCATTTCGCGTTAGGTGTATCCCAGAGTTGCTTATCGACTCCCGTCGTGCGGCTCCCCTGATTTTCCGTGACTCTCCGTACGGCCAAGTATCTGGCCGACTTCGAGCGGGTCAGCATCCGTTGCAAGGCTTTCACCTTGCGCCATCTGCCTTCCCGACAAGCCTTCGCAACCCGCACCTGCATTCCCCGGACATTCCGCTGGACGCGACTCCAATCGACGTCGTGCCATTGCTGCGGTTTGCCGGAAAGCGCAGGCCCGGCCTGATGGCTGAACTCTTTCATGCTGCTTTCCTCTCAAGTGAATCCACCCGAGCGGAAGACGCACGCCGCCCCTGACGGGGTGAGTGCACCCGCCAGGGTAGGTTTGTTAAGGGCCGGTGGAAGCTGGCCCTGGGTTGATTGAGACGGTCTCAGTCAGAGCTATTGCGACGGAAGACCACGCAGAGGTCTGCCCGGTTTCCCGTGGGGTGATGTTCCAACCCCTATCCGGACCATTACAGCCCGGCGTTCGCTTTCTCTGCGATCCCATACCCGCATCGCCAACAGATCCCCTTGCGGTTCACCTGCCCAGAGGGCAGCGATACGGGCTTACCACGTTCCCTGTCTGTCACACGACTGGATAAGGGTTCGCCTTTTCACCGGAAGCCGTAGTGGCGACGTATCTCCACTGCCTACAGAGATAGCCGGCTTCGCACCCTTTTGGTTCAAGCCTGACAGCAGTTTTGGCTTGTCAATCCTTACGGTGTTTATCAGCGATTCACATGTGTTACCCAGGCCAGCCAGCCTAGCGCCTCAACCCGGTACTGCTCCGAGTATTCGCGGCCTTCCTCACGGAAGAACCACGCCCGAATGGGGGCTACATTGTCGGGAAAGCTTCGCACCCCACCGTTACCAGTGACGCACGTTTCCCTAGGCTACCGTTGGTCGCACAACGAGTCCGCTCCCGCACTCTGGTGAGTGTGGTTGGACAATGACAGACAGAGCTTTCGCCCATGTCTCCAGTTTGATGTGAGCAGGTACTGCAGGTGCAGCGTGCTCTTTGAGAAGGTTTCCTCCTGTTTTGAGGCAGGAGGAACCCCAGCGGGGATTCTCTCCCGCAAGAGTTTGGCCACGAGTGCCGGGGTTAGTGCTTGGAAGGCGGTCGTTTGAGGTAGCTTTTGATCCTCGGCCAATCAGCCCAGGCTGCCATCCCTAAACAGACGAGAAGCAGGCCGGTAAGCATTATTATGCCAAAGGTATCCTGACTCATCTCATTCATACCACCCTCCATTGGGCATGCACTCCAGAACCGAAAAGAGCCGGTTCGCAGTCGCGCTTCCGAGTGCTAGGCGACCTTGGGGTTGCCACCGCCGCTGCGGCAAGTCCTTGAAGGCAAAGGACTTCTGGGCGGGCTTTGGTTCCCGGGGATGGATGCCCGAGCATTCGATTTCCTTTCGGAAACCCACCAAGCTGGCCCTACAGCTTGGAGCAGGAGACACGCTACGCGTGTCGCACAGGCCGGCGGATTATACCGGCGTCCCTTGCGCGGTGCCAATCGGATGCAGCGGAGTGAGGAAGCGGGCTGCGAACTGTTCCGCAGGCAGGGGCGGGCTGAGGGCGTAGCCCTGGACCTGGTCGCAGCCTTCTTCGGCGAGGAAGCGTTCCTGTTCTTCGCGTTCCACGCCTTCGGCGATGATGGTCAGGTTCATGCTGCGGCCCAGGGCGATGATGGCGCGGGCGATGGCGGCGTCGTGCGGGTCGTCCGGCAGGCCGTGGACGAAGGATTGGTCGATCTTGAGGATGTCCAGCGGCAGCTGCTTGAGGTAGCTGAGCGAGGAGTAGCCGGTGCCGAAGTCGTCGATGGCCAGTTGTACGCCCAGGCGTTTCAGGGCGTGCAGGGTGGTCAGGGCCTCGTCGGTCTGGTGCATCAGGAAGTTCTCGGTGATCTCCAGTTGCAGCCTGGGGGCGTGCAGGTTGTAGCGCTGCAGCAGTTCGCGCACCTGGTCGACCACGTCGTGCTGGTACAGCTGGGCGCCGGCGAGGTTCACCGACAGCGGGCCGAAGGCGGCGTGGCTCTGTTGCCAGCGGCTCATCTGCCGGCAGGCTTCTTCCAGTACCCAGGTGCCCAGGGGCAGGATCAGCCCTGTTTCCTCGGCCAGGGGGATGAAGCGGTCCGGCGGGATGGCGCCGTACTTGGGGTGGCTCCAGCGGATCAGCGCTTCGGCGCCGACCAGCGCGCCGGTGTCCAGGGCCTGCTTGGGCTGGTAGTACAGCTGCAGCTGGTGGGTTTCCAGGGCGCGGCGCAGTTCGTGCTCCAGGGCCACGCGTTCGTTGGCCTGGAAGGTCAGCTCGCGGGTGTAGAACTCGACGCGGTTGCGGCCCTGGGCCTTGGCCCGGTACATGGCGGCGTCGGCATTCTTCACCAGGGTGGCGACGTCCTTGCCGTCCACCGGGAACAGGCTGATGCCGATGCTGGCGCTGACGAAGAATTCCTTGTCGTCGGCGACGAAGGCGTGGCTGAAGCAGTTCAGCAGTTTCTTCGCCACGTGTTCGGCATCGGCGCTCTGGTGCAGGCCGGGCAGCAGGATGATGAATTCGTCGCCGCCCTGGCGGGCTACGGTGTCGATGTCGCGCAGCTGTTCGCGCAGGCGCCGGGCGATGGATTTCAGCAGCTGGTCGCCGACCGGGTGGCCGAGGCTGTCGTTGATGTGCTTGAAGCGGTCCAGGTCGAGGAACAGCACGGCGCCCAGCTGCTGTTCTTCCTGGCTTTCCTTCAGGGCGGAGGTCAGGCGCGATTCGAACAGCAGGCGGTTGGGCAGGCCGGTGAGCGGGTCGTGGTGGGCCTGGTAGTCGAGACGGGCCTGGGCGTACTTGAGCGTGGAGATGTCGGCGAAGACGCCGACGAAGTGGCTGGTTTCGCCGTTGTTGCCCCGCACGGCGCTGATGGTCAGCCATTCCGGGTAGAGTTCGCCGCTCTTGCGCCGGTTCCAGATCTCGCCCTGCCAGTGGCCTTCGGCGTTGAGGTGGTGCCACATGGCGACGTAGAAGCTGCTGTCGTGCTGCCCCGAGGCCAACAGGCGCGGCGACTGGCCCAGCACTTCGTCCTCGCCGTAGCCGGTGATTTCGCTGAAGGCGCGGTTGACCGCGATCATGCGCTGGCTGGCGTCGGTGATCATCACGCCTTCGGCGGTGCTTTCGAACACGGTGGCGGCCAGGGTGAGCTTTTCCTGCATCTGCTGGCGTTCGGTGATGTCGCGGGCGATGGTCAGCAGGCAGTCTTCGCCGCTGATGACGATGTGGTGCGCCGAGAGTTCGCAGAGCCGGGCGGCGCCTTCGCGGGTGCGGATGAAGGCGGTGAAGTCCTGCACCGTCGAGCGTTCGCGGATCATCTGCAGCAGGCGCTCGCGGTCCTGCGGGTCGGCCCACAGGCCCAGTTCCAGGGTCGAGCGCTCGCTGGCGCTCTCGCGGCCGTAGCCGGTGATGCGGGTGAAGCCTTCGTTGGCCTCCAGCAGCAGGCCGTCGCGGATGCGGGTGATGAGCATGCCGTCGGGGGAGGCGTGGAAGGCCTTGGCGAATTTCTCCTCGGAGGCGCGCAGTTGCTCCTGGGTCTGCTTGAGCTGGGAGATGTTGCGCGCCACCACCACCAGGGCGGGCGTGTCGTCCAGGGCCACGCGCTGGGCCGAGAGCAGGGCGGTGAAGCGGCTGCCGTCGCGGCGGCGCAGGCTGATCTCGATGTTGTTGAGGTTCTCGCCCTGCAGGCGTTCGAGCATGCGCGGGCCCATGCCCGGTTCGCTCCAGATGTTCAGCTCGGTGGCGGTCTTGCCCAGGGCTTCGCCGGCGGGAATGCCGACCTGCTGCTCGAAGGTGCTGTTCACCGCCAGCAGGCGCCCGTCGATGCGCCGGGCGAGGACGATGATGTCCGGGCAGTGGTGGAACACCGAGGCGAATTTCTGCTCGGACAGGCGCAGGGCCTGCTCGGTGCGCTTGGCCTCGGTGATGTCGATCATCAGGCCGCGCAGGATGAGTTCGTCGCCGTGGCGGATGAGGGTGACGATGTCGCGGATCCACACCACGCGGCCGTCGGCGGCGAGCATCCGGTAGTCCAGGCTGTGGTTGCGCCCGGCGCGGCTTTCGGAGAAGCAGAAGCTCATCGCCTGTTCGGCGTCGGCCGGGTGCAGGGTGCGTTGCCAGAAGCCCGGTTGCAGCCATTCGTGCTGCGGATAGCCCAGCAGCTCCTGGGCGTGGGGCGAGACGTAGGTGAAGCGGTTTTCCGACAGGCGCATTTCCCAGGCGATGGCGGCCATGCTCTCGACCAGGCCGCGGAAGTGCTGCTCGCTGTCGCGCAGGGCCTGTTCGAGCCTCACCCGCCGCGCCACTTCGCCGCGCAGGCGGCGGTTCATCGCTACCAGGGTGGCGACGATCGCCAGGCTCACCAGCAGGGCCGGCAGGCCGATGCTCAGCAGGTGGTGCGACCAGGCCGGGCGGTTGTCCAGCAGGCCGCCGACCCAGGGTGTCTGCAGGGCTTCGACTTCGTCGCTGCTGAGCTCGGCGAAGAGCTTGTCGAGGATGCCGGCGAGCATCGCGTCGCTGCGCGGCACCGCCATGGCCAGTTGGTAGCGATAGGGCGTCTCGCCGCTGATCTGGATGCCTTCGAGCTTGAGCTGGCGCAGGCTCCAGACGCTGGAGGCGAAGTCGCCGACGAAGGCGTCGACCTGCCCGGTGGCCAGGGCCTGCAGGGCCGCCGCGACACTCGGCAGGGGCAGCAGGTTGAGGTCCGGGTGCTTGGCGATCAGCAGTTCATGGGGCGCGTAGTGGTCGACCACGCCGACCTTCAGGCCGTACAGCTCGCGCAGGTTTTCCGGGTTGGGGCCATCCTTGCGGGCGAGGATGACGATGGGGAAGTCCAGGTAGGGGCGGGTGAAGGTCAGGTATTCGCTGCGTTCGGGCGTGGCCATGATGCCTGGCAGCAGGTCGACCTGGCCGTTGCGCGCCTGTTGCAGGACTTCGTTCCAGTTGCGCGGCTCGCTGGGCTGCATGCCGACCTGCAGGCGGTCGCTGATCAGTTGCACGTAGCTGGCGGCGAGCCCTTGGTAGCGGCCCTGGTCGTCGCGGAACTCGAAGGGCGGCCAGGAGGCGTCCACGCCCAGGCGCAACTGCGGGTGCTGGCGCAGCCAGGCCTGTTCTTCCGGCGTGAGGGTGAGCGCCTGCGCCTGGAGGACCCAGCATGCCAAGCACAACAGAAGAGCCTGCAGACGCGGCATGGGAGCCTCGGACCCGGGGAGTGGATATGCCGAAGTGTAGTCGGGCCTCGGTCGCTCCAGTAGCCCCCTGCCAGTATCCCTGAAAGAAAAACCCCCGGGCTGTGCCGGGGGTTCTTCGATCACTCGTCGAGGAAGGAGCGCAGGTGCTCGCTTCGCGACGGGTGGCGCAGCTTGCGCAGCGCCTTGGCTTCGATCTGGCGGATACGCTCGCGGGTCACATCGAACTGCTTGCCGACTTCCTCGAGGGTGTGGTCGGTGTTCATGTCGATGCCGAAGCGCATGCGCAGCACCTTGGCTTCCCGGGCGGTGAGGCCGGCGAGGACTTCGCGGGTGGCTTCCTTGAGGCTCTCGCTGGTCGCCACTTCGATGGGCGACTGCATGGTGGAGTCCTCGATGAAGTCGCCCAGGTGCGAGTCTTCGTCGTCACCGATCGGGGTTTCCATGGAGATCGGTTCCTTGGCGATCTTCAGGACCTTGCGGATCTTGTCTTCCGGCATGTCCATGCGTTCGCCCAGCTCTTCCGGGGTCGGTTCGCGGCCCATTTCCTGAAGCATCTGGCGGGAAATGCGGTTGAGCTTGTTGATGGTCTCGATCATGTGCACCGGGATACGGATGGTGCGCGCCTGGTCGGCGATCGAGCGGGTGATCGCCTGGCGGATCCACCAGGTGGCGTAGGTCGAGAACTTGTAGCCGCGGCGGTATTCGAACTTGTCCACCGCCTTCATCAGGCCGATGTTGCCTTCCTGGATCAGGTCGAGGAACTGCAGGCCGCGGTTGGTGTACTTCTTGGCGATGGAGATCACCAGACGCAGGTTCGCCTCGACCATTTCCTTCTTGGCGCGGCGGGCCTTGGCCTCGCCGATGGACATGGCGCGGTTGACGTCCTTGATCTCGGAGACCTTGAGGTCGACGTTGCTTTCCAGCGCGGACAGCTTCTGCTGGTTGCGGATGACGTCGTCCTTCACGCGCTCCAGGGCTTCGGCGTACTTCGGCTTGGCCTTGAGCACGCTGTCGACCCAGGCTTCGTCGGTTTCCCGGCCGGGGAACAGGCGCAGGAAATCGGCGCGCGGCATGCGGGCGTCACGCACGCACAGTTGCATGATGGCGCGCTCCTGGCGGCGCACCTGGTCCAGGGCGTCGCGCACGCGGGTGACCAGGGCGTCGAACTGCTTGGGCACCAGCTTGATCGGCATGAACAGTTCGGCCAGGGCGAGCATTTCCGCATCGGCCTGCTTGCTGCCGCGGCCGTGCTTCTTCAGCGCCTTCTTGGTCTTGTCCAACTGGTCGGCGACCAGGCCGAAGCGGCGCGCGGCCTCTTCCGGGTCCGGACCGCCGTCGCCTTCGTCTTCGCTGTCGTCGTCGGACTCCTCGTCCTCTTCCTCGTCATCCTTGGCCTTGGCGTCGCCGCCCTTGTCCTTGAGGTCGAGTTCGACTTCCTCGGCGGGAACCGAGCCGTCGTCCGGGTCGATGTAGCCGCTGAGGATGTCGGACAGGCGGCCGCCTTCGCTGACCACCCGCTGGTATTCGTCGAGGATGCCGTCCACCGCGCCAGGGAACTGGGCGATGGCGCTCATGACTTCGCGGATGCCTTCCTCGATGCGTTTGGCGATTTCGATCTCGCCTTCGCGGGTCAGCAGTTCCACGGTGCCCATTTCGCGCATGTACATGCGCACCGGGTCAGTGGTGCGGCCGACGTCGCTCTCCACCGCGGCCAGGGCGGCGGCGGCCTCTTCGGCTGCGGCTTCGTCGGTATCGGTTTCGGCCAGCAACAGGGCATCCGCATCCGGGGCTGTCTCGAATACGTTGATCCCCATGTCGTTGATCATGCGGATGATGTCTTCCACCTGTTCCGGATCGGAAATATCCTCCGGCAGGTGGTCGTTGACCTCCGCGTAAGTCAGGTAGCCCTGCTCACGACCACGGCTGATCAACTCTTTGAGACGAGATTGCTGTTGCGCTTTTCCGGACATAACACCCTATCCACTGAAGGTCTTGGCGGGCTGAAATAAGCCGAGGATTATACCAGCTTCGAGGCTTCAGGCGCCAGTTCAGCTCTGGGGGCCTGGTGAAGAGGCATTGCTGAAGTGTTCCCTCAATAGAGCTTTCTCTTCGTCAGTCAGTTCACTGGGGCTCTTCTGCATCACGCTGCGCAGCCGCGCCTCGCGGCTGTTGTGCAGTTGACTGTGTGCAAGTGTAGTAATGGTGTCGCAGAACTGCTTTTCAAGATTGCCCTGGTCGATCAGCCATTCCTTTTCCGCCAGGGCCTGCAGCAGGCGTCCTTGCGGGGTGCCGTGCCAGCGCGCGATCAGCTGCATCGAGCGCTGCTTCGGGTTCTTCTGCAGCGCTTCGACGAGCGCTGCCAGCAGCTGCGAGTAGGTCTGCCCTTCGTTGGCGAAATGGCTGGCGTCCTCGACCTTCTGCGCCAGCTGCGGGTGATGCAGCAGGGTGCGCAGCGCGGTCAGGGTGGGCGATTCGACGCTGATCTCGGTGCGCGGCTGGCGCGGGACGAAGTCGCCGCGCTTGCCGCCCTTGCCACCTTTGCCGTCCCATTTGCGCTCGCCTTTCCAGGGCTTCTTGCCCGCTTTGCCGCCAGCGAAATCCGACGGCGCCTCGAAATAGCTGGCGCTGTCCTGGTAGCTGGGCTCGCCGTGATCGGCGAAGTGGCCTACATCGTAGTCGCTGTATTCATGCGCGTGGCTGTCCGGGGCGACGCTTGGCGTGGCCTGGCCGTGCCCTTGGCCACTACTGCTTGAGCGTGGCGCGTTCAGGTGGTTGAGCGCCTCGCCGCTCAGTCCGGTGAGCTGGCCCAGGCGCTGGCGCATCAGCAGGCGCAGGGTGTTGCCGGGGATCTTCTCCAGCAGCGGGCCGGCCAGGGTCGCCAGGTGCGCCTTGCCTTCCAGGGTGCTGGGGTCAGCTTCCTGCATCAGTTGCTGGAAGAAGTAGTCGGCCAGCGGCTGGGCCTGCTGCACCAGGCGCGCACGGAAGGCGTCGGGGCCTTCGGCGCGGACCAGGCTGTCCGGGTCCTCGCCCTCGGGGAGGAACAGGAAGCGGATCTTGCGGCCGTCCTGCAGGTTCGGCAGGGCCGATTCCAGGGCGCGCCAGGCGGCCTTGCGTCCGGCCTGGTCGCCGTCGAAGCAGAACAGGATGTTCGGCACCAGGCGGAACAGGCGCTTGATGTGTTCCTCGCTGGTGGCGGTGCCGAGGGTGGCCACGGCGTTGCGGATGCCCTGTTGCGCCAGGGCGATCACGTCCATGTAGCCTTCCACCACCATGATTTCGTCGAGGTCGCGGTTGTTCTTGCGCGCCTCGAACAGCCCGTAGAGTTCCTGGCCCTTGTGGAATACCGGGGTTTCCGGGGAGTTCAGGTACTTGGGCTTGTCGTCGCCCAGCACCCGGCCGCCGAAGGCGATCACCCGCCCGCGGCTGTCGCGGATGGGGAAGATCACCCGGTCGCGGAAGCGGTCGTAGCGCTTGCCGCTGTCGGGGTTCTCCACCAGCAGGCCGGCGTCGAGCATGGCCTTGAGCTGCAGGTTGTCGCCGCCCAGGTGCTTGAGCAGGTTGTCCCAGCCCGGCGGGGCGAAGCCCAGGCCGAAGTCGCGGGCGATCTCGCCGGTCAGGCCGCGGCCCTTGAGGTATTCCACCGCGGCCTTGCGCGCCGGGTGGCTCTTCAGTGCCTGGCGGTAGTAGTCGGCGGCGGCGCTCAGCAGCGGGTACAGCGGCGAGTCGGTCGGCTGCCGCGGCTTGCCGCGCCGGCCTTCCTCGCGGGGCACGTCCATGCCGGCGCGCTTGGCCAGGTCCTCGACGGCCTGGATGAAGTCCAGGTTGTCGTGGTCCATGATGAAGCCCAGCGCGTTGCCGCCGGCGCCGCAGCCGAAGCAATAGTAGAACTGCTTGTCGGGGCTGACCGTGAAGGAGGGAGTCTTCTCCTTGTGGAACGGGCAGCAGGCGCTGTAGTTCTTGCCGGTCTTCTTCAGCTGGATGCGCGAACTCACCACATCGAGGATGTCGGTGCGGTTGAGCAGGTCATCGATGAAGGATTGCGGAATCAGGCCGGCCATAGACTCGTCGGGACGCAGGATGGACCCAGGCATACACCCAAGGCTGGCTTGGAGTATGGCATTTCATGGGGCGTGAAAAGCAAAAAACTCCGAGCTTCGCCAGGTGCGAATCGGAGTGCGGTGTAGCTTTTCAGGCACTCGCCCGGCGAGTGGGCCGGGCGATGTGCAGAGCGTGCGGCTGAGTCGAACTCAGTACAGACGCTCGCGGCGGCGCTGTTCGCGCTGCACTTTCTTGGCGTGACGTTTGACGGCGGCAGCGGCCTTGCGCTTGCGCTCGGCGGTGGGCTTCTCGTAGAACTCGCGGCTACGGACTTCAGCCAGTACACCGGCTTTTTCGCAGGAGCGCTTGAAACGACGCAGGGCTACGTCGAAGGGTTCGTTCTCTTTAACTTTGACGGCGGGCATCCAGGTCGTACCTTCAATGATTACCGGGGATTTATCGCGCTCCTGGCAGTAGGCACTGGAGACGGCGGTTTTCAAGGGTTGCGGATATTAACGGTTCGGGCTCAGGAATGCAAAGCCTCCGATCGAAAAACGCTGGTCGGTACCCGCAGCGGGCGATTATCATGCGCCGCTTCCCATTTGCCCAGAGTTGAAGGCTCGAACCCATGCGTGTGCTGGGGTTGGAAACCTCCTGCGACGAAACCGGCGTCGCCCTCTACGACAGCGAGCGCGGCCTGCTGGCCGATGCGCTGTTCAGTCAGATCGATCTGCATCGCGTCTACGGCGGGGTCGTGCCCGAGCTGGCCTCGCGCGACCACGTCAAGCGCATGCTGCCGCTGATCCGCCAGGTGCTCGACGAGGCCGGCTGCCAGAGCGGCGACATCGACGCCATCGCCTACACCGCCGGCCCCGGCCTGGTGGGCGCGCTGCTGGTCGGCGCCTCCTGCGCCCAGGCCTTGGCGTTCGCCTGGGGCATACCGGCGGTCGGCGTGCACCACATGGAAGGCCACCTGCTGGCGCCCATGCTGGAAGAGCAGCCGCCGCAGTTCCCGTTCGTCGCCCTGCTGGTCTCCGGCGGCCACACCCAGCTGGTGCGGGTGGATGGCATCGGCCGCTACCAGCTGCTCGGCGAGTCCCTGGACGACGCCGCCGGCGAGGCCTTCGACAAGACCGCCAAGCTGCTCGGCCTGGGCTACCCCGGTGGCCCGGAGATCGCCCGCCTGGCGGAACAAGGCACGCCGGGGCGCTTCGTCTTCCCGCGGCCGATGACCGACCGTCCGGGCCTGGACTTCAGCTTCAGCGGCCTGAAGACCTTCGCCCTGAACACCTGGCAGCGTTGCCGGGATGCGGGCGACGACGGCGAGCAGACGCGCTGCGACATCGCCCTGGCCTTCCAGCAGGCGGTGGTCGAGACGCTGACCATCAAGTGCCGCCGCGCCCTCAAGCAGACCGGCCTGAAGAACCTGGTGATCGCCGGCGGGGTGAGCGCCAACCGCGCCCTGCGCGAGCACCTGCAGAAGATGCTCGGCGAACTCCGCGGCCAGGTGTTCTATGCTCGCCCGCGGTTCTGCACCGACAACGGCGCGATGATCGCCTACGCCGGCTGCCAGCGCCTGCTGGCCGGCCAGCACGACGGCCCGGCGATCGACGTGCGCGCGCGCTGGCCGATGGAGTCGCTGCCGGCGGTATAAAAAGATGGCTGCAAGCGACAGGCGGCAAGCTGCCAGCGGCGTGCCGCCACTTTTCGCTTGCAGCTTGTCGCTGGTGGCTTGAAGCTCCCTGCCCTAGAAATGCCGTTCGCGCCCGGCCACGAGGTCGCGCAGGTTGCCGCGGTGGCGCCAGACGATGAGCCCGGTCAGCACCGTCATCGGCAGCAGCGCCGCCGGCAGTTGCCAGGCCAGCAGCGGCAGGGTGAGCGGGGTGGCGACCAGCGAGGCGAGCGAGCTGGTGCGCGAGAGCCTGAAGGTGAGCAGCCAGGCCACCGCGGCGAGCAGCGCGGCCGGCGGGTAGAGCGCCAGGAGCATGCCGGCGGCGGTGGCTACGCCCTTGCCGCCGCGGAAGTTGAAGTACAACGGGTAGAGGTGGCCGATCACCGCCGCCACGCCGACCCAGGCCTCCTGCATCGCGCCCAGGCCGAACAGGCGGGCGACGAGCACCGGCACCAGGCCCTTGGCCAGGTCGCCGACGAGGGTGAGGATGGCGGCCTTCTTCCCGGCCAGGCGCAGCATGTTGGTGGCGCCGGGGTTGCCGGAGCCGCCGGCGCGCGGGTCGGCGGTGCCGAAGAGGCGACTGAGGAGTACCGCGAAGGACAGCGAGCCGAGCAGGTAGGCGAGGATCGCCAAGAGCCAGACCATGGTTTCCACCGGGGACGAGACTGTCCCCGATTCTAGCGGGGTGGCGTACGCTTGTCGTGCACTGGCCTTGGAGCAGCAGTAAGTGGACAGAGTTTTTATCGAGGGCCTGGAAGTGGACACCGTGATCGGCGTCTACGACTGGGAACGGGGGATACGCCAGTGCCTGCGTCTGGACCTGGACCTGGGCTGGGACATCCGCCCGGCGGCGGCCGACGACGACATCGCCAAGGCGCTGGACTACGCGGTGCTCTCCGAGCGCATCGGCGAGTTCGCCCGTGACGCGCATTTCCAACTGGTGGAAACCTTCGCCGAGCGCCTGGCCGCGCTGCTGATGGGCGAATTCGGCATCCGCTGGCTGCGCCTGCGGGTGACCAAGCCGGGGGCGGTCGCCGCTGCCGCCGGCGTTGGCGTGGAGATCGAACGCGGATGCCGCTGACCACCGTTTTCCTCGGCCTGGGGAGCAACATCGAGCGCGAGCGCCATCTGCACGCCGGGCTCGAGGCGCTTACCGGCTTCGTCCGCAACCTGCGCTGCTCGCCGGTGTTCGAAAGCGAACCGGTGGGCATCCGCAGCGGCCCCTTCATCAATCTGGTGGTGACCGGCGAGACCGAGCTGCCGCTGGCCGAGCTGAGCCTGCGCCTGAAGCACATCGAGGCCGACAACGGCCGCTACGCGCCGGAGCGCAAGGGCCTGCCGCTGGACATCGACGTGCTGCTCTATGGCGACCTGCATGGCGAGTTCGACGGCCTGGTGCTGCCGCGCGCAGAGGTGCTGAAGAACGCCTTCGTGCTCTGGCCGCTGGCGCTGCTGGCGCCCGATGTGCGTCATCCGGGCGTCGGGCGTGACTTCGCCAGCCTCTGGGCCGAGGCGGACATCGACCAGCGCCTGTGGCCGGTGCCCTTCCAGTGGCGCGGCGCCGAGCTGACGCCGGCGGCGTTGATCGAGGCGCATCCGGCGGCCTGATTCCGTCTGCTCGCGCCTACAAGAGGGCGGGGCGTAGGGCGGATAACGTTCGACGTTATCCGCCGTTTGGCCTGGGCTCCAGGTCACTCCGGGTTCAGCCTTGGAGTTGGCGGTGGTTTGGGGTGTGGCGGCGTATAACCGCGAACGGTTATACGCCCTACGGTTGGGCTTCCTTGTAGGCCTTGAGGGCCTTCAGGCGTTCGCGCTTGAGGGCTTCGCCCAGTTCCGCGCCCTTGAAGCCCTTTTCCAGCAATGGCTGTACTGCTACTTCGCGGGCCGCCTTGGCGGCGCCGCGCAGGTAGTCGGCCTGTGGATAAGCGCGGTTTTCCAGGCCGTGGCGGCCGCGGGCGTCCATTTCGCTGGCGGCGATGAATTCCTCGAAGCGCTGCGGCCGGCGGTAGACGTCGAAGGCCTGCAACAGCTCCAGCAGGGTGCTGGGCCGCAGTTCCAGGGCGCGATGGGCGTGGGTGTGGTATTCGCCGACCAGGCGCGCCAGTTCCTGGCAGTCGCGCGGCGCCTTGAAGCGGGCGTTGACCGCGTCGATCAACGGCAGGCCCAGGTGCTCGTGGGCGATGTGCCGGGGCCAGTCTTCGCGGCGGGTGCGCGCCTTGCCCAGGTCGTGGAGCAGGCAGGCCCAGCGCACGGTCAGCGGCTGGCGGTGCTCGGCGCACTGGCGCAGCACGGCCAGCAGGTGTTCGCCGGTGTCGATTTCCGGGTGGTGTTGCGCCGGTTGCGGCACGCCGAACAGGGCGTCTACCTCGGGCATCAGCACGGCCAGGGCGCCGCAGTCGCGCAGCACCTGGACGAACACGTCGGGGCGGGCTTCCATCAGCGCGCGGGCGATTTCCTTCCAGCTGCGTTCGGGCGTCAGGGCTTCCAGCTCGCCGGATTCGGACAGCTCGCGCATCAGCGCCAGGGTTTCGTCGGCGACCTTGAAGTCCAGCGGCGCGAAGCGCGCGGCGAAGCGGGCCACGCGCAGCACGCGCAGCGGGTCTTCGACGAAGGCCGGGGAGACGTGGCGCAGCAGGCGGGCTTCGAGGTCGCGCTGGCCGCCGTAGGGGTCGATCAGTCGGCCGCTGTCGTCCTCGGCCATGGCGTTGATGGTGAGGTCGCGGCGCACCAGGTCTTCTTCCAGGCTCACGTCGGGGCTGGCATAGAAGGTGAAGCCGCCGTAGCCGCGGCCGCTCTTGCGTTCGGTGCGGGCCAGGGCGTATTCCTCGCCCGTCCTGGGATGGAGGAATACCGGAAAGTCCGCGCCCACCGGGCGATAGCCCTTCTCGAGCATGTCTTCGGCGCTGGCGCCGACCACCACCCAGTCGGTATCGCTGACCGCTTGGCCGAGCAGGCGGTCGCGAACGGCGCCGCCTACCTTGTAGATCTGCATGAAGCTTTCTCCTGTCAGGGGGATAGCTTCGGGCTTCGGAGAGCGGGGGGCAAGCCTGTAGGCGCGCGCCCTGCGCGCGAATCGCGGGCAGGGCCCGCTACAGGGAATTGCGTGGGTGGGGCGGCGTAGGAGCGGATCTCATCCGCGAATCGCGCCGGAACCTCCGGCCATCGCGGACAAGGTCCGCTCCTACGAGGAAACTCCATACCTCACAGCAAATTGTAGGAGCGGGCCCTGCCCGCGAAATCGCGCGCAGGGCGCGCTCCTACAGGGGAATGGTACGGGTGGGGCGGCGTAGGAGCGGATCTCATCCGCGAATCGCACCGGAACCTCCGGCTATCGCGTGCAAGGTCCGCCTACGGCAAACACGCACCGTAGGATGGGTTGAGCTTGCGAAACCCATGCGGTTGCGGTGATGGGTATCGCTTCGCTCAACACCATCCTACGGGGTGGCCTGGGGAATCTGGCTTACCAGCGCTTCGACCGCGTGCTGCAGCAGCTCGCTGCTGGCGTGGGCCGGGCTGAGCCCGGTGCTGACGGTGCCTTCCCAGAGCACCTGGTCCCGCAGGTCGGTCAGGCGCACGCGCAGGGTGCCGGTTTCGTCGCGCAGGCGATGGATGGCCAGGTAGGGGCCAAGCGCCTGTGGCGGCGGCACGTCGACCTTGAATTCCAGCGGCGCGTCGCGCAGGGCCAGCCAGTAGTAGACGCGCAGTTGCGCGGCGCCGGCCTCGCGGTAGCCGCGCCTTTCCAGGCCCTGGCGCAGCCAGGCGTTGATCAGCGGGTAGCGGCTGGCGTAGGGCAGGGCGTCGACGGCGTTTTCCGGGGGCATCAGCTGGAAGGCCTGCAGCCCGGCCAGGCGGCTGTTCGCCGCCTGGGTCACGCGGGCCTGGGGGATCTGCGTGGTGCAGGTCGCGAGAGCGAGGCAGAGCAGGAGGATGGCGAAAAGACGCATGGCGACCTCGGCTGGGCTTGGCGTCATGCTCGGTCCTGCCCCGGGGAGGGTCAACCGATCAAATGGGCGGGATGATCAGGTCCAGCCGCGGGTAGCCGTCCTCGTTCTCGCGTTCACCCTTTGGGGGCATGTGGTGGGTCTGCACGACCTGCTCGCCGTTGAGGGTTTCCAGGTGGATGTCGAAGCCCCACAGGCGGTGCAGGTGCTTCATCACGTCCTCGGTGGATTCGCCCAGCGGCTGGCGGTCGTGCTGCTGGTGGCGCAGGGTCAGGGAGCGGTCGCCGCGGCGGTCGACGTTCCAGATCTGCACGTTGGGCTCGCGGTTGCCCAGGTTGTACTGCGCGGCGAGGGTCTCGCGGATCTTGCGGTAGCCGTCGTCGTCGTGGATGGCGTCGACCAGCAGGTCGTCCTTCTGGTCGTCGTCGAGAATGCTGAACAGCTTGAACTCGCGAATCACCTTGGGCGAGAGGAACTGCAGCACGAAGCTCTCGTCCTTGAAGCTCTTCATGGCGAACTTGAGGGTGGCCAGCCAGTCGCTGCCGGCGATGTCCGGGAACCAGCGGCGGTCTTCCTCGGTGGGCTCCTCGCAGATGCGGCGGATGTCGCGGTACATGGCGAAGCCCAGGGCGTAGGGGTTGATGCCGCTGTAGTAGGGGCTGTCGAAGCCGGGCTGGTAGACCACGCTGGTGTGGTACTGGAGGAACTCCATCATGAAGCCGTCGGTGACCAGGCCCTCGTCGTAGAGGTCGTTGATCAGGGTGTAGTGCCAGAAGGTCGCCCAGCCTTCGTTCATCACCTGGGTCTGGCGCTGCGGGTAGAAGTACTGCGCCACCTTGCGCACGATGCGCACCACTTCGCGCTGCCAGGGTTCCAGCAGCGGGGCGTTCTTCTCGATGAAGTAGAGGATGTTCTCCTGCGGCTCGCTGGGGTAGCGCGCCAGTTCCTGTTCCTTGTCCTTGCCGGCGGCGCGCGGAATGGTCCGCCACAGGTCGTTGACCTGGCGCTGGATGAGTTCCTCGCGTTCCTTCTGGCGCTGCCGTTCTTCCTCGGCGGAGATGGGGTAGGGCCGCTTGTAGCGGTCGACGCCGTAGTTCATCAGGGCGTGGCAGGAGTCCAGCAGGTCTTCCACCGCGTCGATGCCGTAGCGCTCCTCGCACTGCATGATGTACTGCTTGGCGAACACCAGGTAATCGATGATCGAGCTGGCGTCGGTCCAGGTGCGGAACAGGTAGTTGCCCTTGAAGAAGCTGTTGTGCCCGTAGCAGGCGTGGGCGATCACCAGCGCCTGCATGCACTGGGTGTTCTCCTCCATCAGGTAGGCGATGCAGGGGTCGGAGTTGATGACGATCTCGTAGGCCAGGCCCATCTGCCCGCGCTTGTAGTTCTTTTCCGTGCTGAGGAAATGCTTGCCGTAGGACCAGTGGTTATAACCGATGGGCATGCCGACCGAGGCGTAGGCGTCCATCATCTGCTCGGCGGTGATGACCTCGATCTGGTTCGGGTAGGTGTCCAGCGCGTAGCGCTCGGCGATACGGCTGATCTCCCGGTCGTACTGGCGGATCAGGTCGAAGGTCCATTCCGAGCCGGTGGCGATGGGCTGGCGCTTGCTCATGCGACTAGCCTCCTCTGGAACAGTTCGCGGAACACCGGGTAGATGTCCGCGGCGGAGACGATCTGCTGCTGGGCGAAGCTGTCTTCGAAGGCTTCGCGCACCCGTTCGTATTCGAACCACAGCGCCTGGTGCTCGCGCGGGGTGATCTCGACGTAGGTGTAGTACTGCACGAACGGCATGATCTGTTTCATCAGGATATCGCGGCACACCGGCGAATCGTCATTCCAGTTGTCGCCGTCGGAGGCCTGGGCCGCGTAGATGTTCCACTCGTGGGTGGGATAACGCTCGGCCATGATCTCCTGCATCATCTTCAGCGCGCTGGAGACGATGGTGCCGCCGGTCTCCCGGGAATAGAAGAATTCTTCTTCGTCCACCTCGCGGGCGCTGGTGTGGTGGCGGATGAACACCACTTCGATCTTCTCGTAGTTCCGCTTGAGGAACAGGTACAGAAGGATGAAGAAGCGCTTGGCGATGTCCTTGGTCGCCTGGGTCATGGAGCCGGAGACGTCCATCAGGCAGAACATCACCGCCTGGGAGGTGGGGTTGGGCTGCTTGATCAGCAGGTTGTACTTGAGGTCGAAGGTGTCCAGGAAGGGCACGCGGTCGATGCGCGCGCGCATGCGGTCGATTTCCTGCTCCAGCGCCTGGATGTCGCCGAGGTTGTCCGGTTCCTCGCGCTTGAGCCGTTCCAGTTCGGCCACGGTGGCGCGCAGCTTGCCGCGGGTGGAGCCGGTCAGGGCGATGCGTCGGGCGTGGGCCGAGCGCAGGGTGCGGACGATGTTGATGCGCGAGGGGTTGCCGTCGTTGCTGATGCCGGCGCGCACGGTCTTGAAGGTGTCGCTGCCGGTGATGTGGCGCTTGACCAGGTTGGGCAGCTCCAGGTCCTCGAACATGAAGTCGAGGAATTCCTCCTGGGTGATCTGGAAGACGAAGTCGTCCATCCCCTCGCCCTGGTTGCTGGCCTTGCCGGCGCCACGGCCACCGCCGCCGCCCTGGGGCCGGGCGATGTGCTCGCCGGTGGTGAATTCCTTGTTGCCCGGGTGGACGATGGTCTGCCGCCCGCCACGGCCGTGGTGGAGGATGGGTTCGTCGATGTCGCGGCCGGGGATGCTGATCTGCTCGCCGTGCTCCATGTCGGTGATCGAGCGCCGGCTGACGGCCTCCTCGACCGCCTTCTTGATGTGCTCACGGTAACGCCGCAGGAAGCGCTGGCGGTTCACCGTGCTTTTGTTCTTGCCGTTCAGACGCCGGTCGATGACGTAGCTCATACAGGCCCTCCGGGCTGAGCTGGAAGCTGGAAGCGGTAAGCTGGAAGCAGGCCGCAACCGGGGGGTTACGGTATGCCTCTGGCTTCCGGCTTCCAGCATCCGGCTTTCAACTGCTTTTTACTGCGACTTACGTACGCGCAGATACCATTCCGACAGCAGGCGCACCTGCTTCTCGGTGTAGCCGCGCTCGACCATGCGCCGGACGAAGTCGTTGTGTTTCTGCTGGTCCTCCTTGCTGGCCTTGGCGTTGAAGCTGATGACCGGCAGCAGGTCCTCGGTGTTGGAGAACATTTTCTTCTCGATCACCACGCGCAGTTTCTCGTAGGACAGCCAACTGGGGTTCTTGCCGTTGTTGCCGGCGCGGGCGCGCAGCACGAAGTTGACGATTTCGTTGCGGAAATCCTTCGGGTTGCTGATGCCGGCCGGTTTCTCGATCTTCTCCAGCTCCTCGTTGAGGGCGGCGCGGTTGAGGATTTCGCCGGTTTCCGGGTCGCGGTATTCCTGGTCCTGGATCCAGAAGTCGGCGTAGAGCACGTAGCGGTCGAAGATGTTCTGGCCGTATTCGCTGTAGGACTCAAGGTACGCGGTCTGGATTTCCTTGCCGATGAATTCCACGTAGCGCGGCGCCAGGTATTCCTTGATGAAGCGCAGGTAGCGCTCGCGGGTTTCCGGCGGGAACTGTTCCTGCTCGATCTGCTGCTCCAGCACGTAGAGCAGGTGCACCGGGTTGGCCGCCACTTCGTGCGGGTCGAAGTTGAACACCTTGGAGAGGATCTTGAAGGCGAAGCGGGTGGAAAGCCCGGCCATGCCTTCGTCGACCCCCGCGGCATCGCGGTATTCCTGGATCGACTTGGCCTTGGGATCGGTGTCCTTGAGGTTCTCGCCGTCGTAGACGCGCATCTTCGAGTAGATGTTGGAGTTGTCCGGCTCTTTCAGGCGCGACAGCACGGAGAACTGCGAGAGCATCTTCAGAGTGTCCGGGGCGCAGTGCGCGTGGGCCAGCGAGCTGTTGATCAAAAGCTTGTCGTAGATCTTGATCTCGTCGGTGACGCGCAGGCAGTACGGGACCTTGACGATGTAGATACGGTCGATGAAGGCCTCGTTGTTCTTGTTGTTGCGGAAGCTGTGCCACTCCGATTCGTTGGAGTGGGCGAGGATGATGCCGCTGTAGGGCAGCCCGCCCAGGCCCTCGGTGCTGTTGTAGTTGCCCTCCTGGGTGGCGGTCAGCAGCGGGTGCAGGACCTTGATCGGCGCCTTGAACATCTCGACGAATTCCATCAGGCCCTGGTTGGCCCGGCACAGCGCGCCCGAGTAGCTGTAGGCGTCGGCGTCGTTCTGCGGGTACTCCTCGAGCTTGCGGATGTCCACCTTGCCCACCAGGGCGGAGATGTCCTGGTTGTTCTCGTCCCCCGGTTCGGTCTTGGCGATGGCGATCTGGTTGAGGATCGAGGGGTGCAGCTTGACCACGCGGAACTGGCTGATATCGCCGCCGAACTCGTTGAGCCGCTTGGTCGCCCACGGCGACATGATCGAGCGCAGGTAGCGCCGCGGGATGCCGTAGTCTTCCTCGAGGATGGCGCCGTCCTCATCCGGGTTGAACAGCCCCAGGGGCGATTCGAACACCGGCGAGCCCTTGATGGCGTAGAAGGGCACCTTCTCCATCAGTTGCTTGAGCTTTTCCGCCAGGGACGACTTGCCGCCGCCCACCGGGCCGAGCAGGTAGATGATCTGTTTCTTTTCTTCCAGGCCCTGGGCCGCGTGGCGGAAGAAGGCGACGATCTGGTCGATGCATTCTTCCATGCCGTGGAAGTCGGCGAACGCCGGGTAGCGGCGGATCACCTTGTTGGAAAAGATTCGCGACAGCCGTGGGTCGGTGGAGGTATCCAGCAGTTCCGGCTCGCCGATGGCCATCAGCATGCGCTCGGCCGCGGTGGCATAGGCGGTCTTATCCTGCTTGCAGATATCCAGGTACTCCTGCAGGGAGTATTCCTCCTGGCGGGTCGCTTCGAAGCGTTCCTGGAAGTGACTGAAAATACTCATGACGTCTCCTCGCTCGATGCATGGAGCCGGCACGGGATCGGTGTGAGTGGGTGCGGGCGGGCTGCCAGCGTGGCCGGCGAATTTCCCCCAGAACTCCAACGGTACCTGGCTTGCGCCCTGAACCGCCCCAAATGGTCACTGCCGATTCCCGGAAGCCGGTGGGCCGGCTCTCCCCTTTTGGATGGCCTGAGGAAAAGGATAGTTCGTTATCCGGCCTGTAAAGGGGAATCGGGTGAGAAGTTACAGATTTATTTGTGGAACCTCGGCCGGGCCCCTCAGTCCGCCTGGCCGCTGCTGGTATCCGCGGGATAGACGCTGCGCCACAGTTCGAAGCCGCCGTCGACGCTGTACACGTCGGTGAAGCCCTGCTGGACGAAGTAGGCGGCCGCGCTCTGGCTGGAATTGCCGTGGTAGCAGAACACCAGCAGCGGCGCATCGAGGTCGGCCTGGCGGATGAAATCGGCCACCGAGTAGTTGTCGATGTGGCGGGAACCGGTGACGTGGCCCATCGCGTAGCTCTGCGGGTCGCGGATGTCCACCACCTGGGCGCCGGCCTGGCGCAGCTGGTGGGCCTGTTCGGGGGCGATGCGCTTGAATTCGCTCATGTTCTCTGCTCTGTGGGTGGGCTCAGCCGGCGTTGCCGGCGCAGCTGCAGGCGATGCGTTCGCCGCTGTCGACGTTCAGCAGGGTCATGCTACCGCCCCACACGCAGCCGGTGTCCAGTGCGTAGAGGCCGGGCACGTCGCACTGGCCTTCCAGCGCCGCCCAGTGGCCGAAGATGATCTTGCGCCCGGCGGCCTTGCGCTCGGGATAGCTGAACCAGGGGGCGTAGCCGGCCGGCGCGGTATCCAGGCCTTCCTTGCTCTTGAGGTCGAGCTTGCCGTCGGGGGTGCAGAAGCGCATGCGGGTGAAGTAGTTGGTGATCACCCGCAGGCGGTCGATGCCGTGCAGCTTCTTGTCCCACTTGGCCGGCTCGTTGCCGTACATGCCTTCGAGGAATAGCGGCAGGCGCTGGTCGTCGCGCAGGGCCTCTTCCACTTCGGCGGCGCGCTGCAGGGATTTCTCGATGCTCCACTGCGGCGGGATGCCGGCGTGCACCAGGGTGACGTCGCGTTCGGCGTCGTGGTGCACCAGGGGCATGTTGCGCAGCCAGTCGAGCAGGTCGTCGCGCTCCGGTGCCTCGAGGATTTCGCGCAGGGTGTCGGCCTTCTTCAGGCGCTCGGCGTTGTAGGCCACGGCCAGCAGGTGCAGGTCGTGGTTGCCCAGCACGCAGACCACCGAATCGCGCATGGCGTAGAGGTAGCGCAGGGTTTCCAGCGACTGCGGGCCGCGGTTGACCAGGTCGCCCACCAGCCACAGCTTGTCGCGGGCGGGGTCGAAGGCAACCCGCTGCAGCAGTTGTTTCAGTGGCTCCAGGCAACCCTGCAGGTCGCCCACGGCGTAGGTGGCCATCAGTGCAGCGCCCCTGGCACGGCGAGGCGGAACACCGGGATCTCGGCGTCGAAATGGTGGCCATCGGCGGCGACCATCTGGTAACTGCCGGACATGCTGCCGACCTTGGTGGCCAGCACGGTGCCGCTGGTGTAGGTATGGCTGGCGCCCGGCTCGATCAGCGGCTTCTCGCCCACCACGCCGGCGCCGCGCACTTCCTGCACGTGGCCGTCGCCGTCGGTGATGATCCAGTGGCGGCTGAGCAGCTTGGCCGCCTGCTCGCCCTGGTTGTGGATGGTCACCGTGTAGGCGAAGACGTAGCGCTGCTGCTCCGGCTGCGATTGCTCGGGCAGGTGGCGGGTGGTGACGCTGACGGAAATCTGGTATCGGGGATCGCTCATGCTCGGCTCGGGCGTCTCGTCGAGGGTTTCACTGCTCGGGGGCCAGTTCCGCCAGGCGGTTGGCCAGGCGCACGAAGTCGGCCACGTCCAGCTGTTCCGGGCGCAGGCTGGGGTCGACGCCGGCAGCCTCGATGTCCTCGATGGACATCAGGCTGCGCAGGGTGTTGCGCAGGGTCTTGCGGCGCTGGTTGAAGGCTTCGCGGACGATGCGTTCGAGCAGGCGGTGGTCCTTGGCCGGGTGCGGCGGCTCGGCGTAGGGCGCCAGGCGGACGATGGCCGACTCCACCTTGGGCGGCGGGTTGAAGGCGCCCGGGCCGACGGTGAACAGGTAGTCCACCTTGCAGAAGTACTGGACCATGATCGACAGCCGGCCCCAGTCGCCGCCGCCGGGCTCGGCGGCCAGGCGCTCGACCACTTCCTTCTGCAGCATGAAGTGCATGTCCTGGATGATCCCGGCGTGCTCCAGCAGGTGGAAGATCAGCGGCGTGGAGATGTTGTAGGGCAGGTTGCCGACCACCCGCAGCTTCTCGCCGGCCTGGGGCAGGGTGGCGAAGTCGAACTTCAGGGCGTCGCCCTGGTGCAGGCGGAAGTTCGGCTTGAGGCCGAAGCGCCACTTCAGTTGCGGGATCAGGTCGAGGTCGAGCTCGATCACGTCCAGCTGCGCGCCGCTGTCCACCAGGCCTTCGGTCAGGGCGCCCTGGCCCGGGCCGATCTCCAGCAGGTGCTGGCCTTCCTTGGGCGCGATGGCGCGCAGGATGCGGTGGATCACCCCAGCGTCGTGCAGGAAGTTCTGGCCGAAGCGCTTGCGCGCGCGATGTTGGAAAAGCTCGGAAGACATAGGGAGTTCCAGGGAGCAGCTAGAAGCCTGAAGCTAGAAGCTGGAAGAGAAAGACGCGTACGCCGATGTTACCAGCCTGGCGCTGGTACGAAAAATGCGCTTTCGTCCTGGCTTCCAGCTTCCAGCTTCCAGCTTCCAGCTTCCAGCTTCCAGCTTCCAGCTTCCAGCTTCCAGCTTTCAACTATCAATCCGACTAGCCGCCATCTGGTAAGCCGTCTCCAGCGCCACCTGCAGGCTGCCGCCGTCGATGCGGCCGGTGCCGGCCAGGTCCAGGGCGGTGCCGTGGTCCACCGAGGTGCGGATGATCGGCAGGCCCAGGGTGACGTTCACCGCCGCGCCGAAGCCCTTGTACTTGAGCACCGGCAGGCCCTGGTCGTGGTACATGGCCAGTACCGCGTCGCAGTGCTCCAGGTGCTTGGGGGTGAACAGGGTGTCGGCCGGCAGCGGGCCGATCAGCTGCATGCCTTCGCCGCGCAGGCGCTCCAGGGCGGGCTCGATGACGTCGATTTCCTCGTGGCCCAGGTGGCCGCCTTCGCCGGCGTGGGGATTGAGGCCGCAGACCAGGATGCGCGGCTCGGCCAGGCCGAACTTGTCGCGCAGGTCGGCATGCAGGATGCGGGTGACGCGCGCCAGGCGCTCGGGCGTGATGGCGTCGGCCACCTCGCGCAGCGGCAGGTGGGTGGTCACCAGCGCCACGCGCAGGCCGCGGGTGGCGAGCATCATCACCACCTGCGGGGTGTGGGTCAGCTCGGCGAGGAACTCGGTGTGCCCGGAGAAGGCCACGCCGCCTTCGTTGATCACGCCCTTGTGCACCGGCGCGGTGATCATCCCGGCGAAGCTGCCATCCAGGCAGCCCTGGCCGGCGCGGGTCAGGGTTTGCAGCACGTAGCCGGCATTGGCCGGGTCGAGCTGGCCGGCTTTTACCGGCGCCCCCAACGGGGTGTCCCAGACGTAGAGCGAGCCTGCCGGCGCGGGCGCCTGCGGCCACTGGCCTGGGCCGGTTTCCAGCAACTGGATGTCCAGGCCCAGCAGGGCGGCGCGCTCGGCCAGCATCTGCCGGCTGGCGATGGCCACCAGCGGCTGGGGCTGGGCCTGGCGGGACAGCAGCAGGCACAGGTCCGGGCCGATGCCGGCCGGCTCTCCGGGGGTGAGGGCGAATGGCTTGGAGGCTTGCATGGCGGGTGTCTCTAAGGCATCGGCCGCGCCGGCGGCCGGGGTTGTTCGGGATGGGCCCACTCTACGCCCAAGTGGGGCGCGGATAAAAAGAAACCCGGCCTTGGGGCCGGGTTCCTGTGTCGCGCGTGGGGCTTACAGCTTGATCTCGACGTAGGCTTCGTCGCGGATCTGCCGCAGCCAGGCCTGCAGTTCCTCGTCGTACTTGCGGTTGCGCAGGACCTGGGCGGCCTGCTGCTCGCGGAACTTGTCGCTGCTGTCGGTGGCGCGGCGGCCGAGGACTTCCAGGATGTGCCAGCCGAACGGCGAGCGGAACGGCTTGGACAGCTGGTTCTGCGGGATGCTGTTCATCACGTCGCGGAATTCCGGCACCAGGGATTCCGGATCGACCCAGTTGAGGTCGCCGCCGTGCAGCGCCGAGCCCGGGTCTTCGGAGAACTGCTTGGCCAGCTTGCCGAAGTCTTCGCCGCTCTGGATGCGCTCGTAGAGCTTCTGCGCCAGCTTCTGGGTTTCCTCGTCGCTGCGGATTTCGCTGGGCTTGAGCAGGATGTGGCGGACATGCACCTCGTCACGCACCATCTTGCTGCCGCCGCGCTTCTCTTCCAGCTTGAGGATGATGAAGCCGCCGGGGGTGCGCACCGGCTCGGTGACGTCGCCCACGGCCAGGCTGCCGACCATGCCGTCGAACGGGGAGGGCAGCTGGGCGGCCTTGCGCCAGCCGATCTCGCCGCCTTCCAGGGCGTTGTCGCCGGCCGAGCGGGAAATCGCCAGCTGGTTGAAGTCGGCGCCCTGCTTGAGCTGCTGGTAGATCTCCTGGGCCTGCCTGCCGGCGGCCTGGAGGGTTTCCGGCGAAGCGCCGTCCGGCACCGGGATGAGGATGTTGGCCAGGCGGTACTCTTCGGAGAGCTGGATCTTGCCCAGGTCGGAGGCCAGGAAGTTCTGCACTTCCTGGTCGCTGACCTGGATGCGCTCGGCCACGCGGCGCTGGCGCACGCGGCTGATGATCATCTCGCGGCGCACCTGCTCGCGGGCGTCGTCGTAGGACAGGCCGTCGCGGGCGAGGGCGGCGCGGAACTGGTCCAGGCTCAGGTTGTTGCGCTGGGCGATGGTGCCCATGGCCTGGTTCAGCTCCTCGTCGGTGATGCGGATGCCGGAGCGCTCGCCGATCTGCAGCTGGATGTCCTCGATGATGAGGCGCTCCAGTACCTGCTGCGTCAGCACGTGCTCGGGGGGCAGCGGCGCGCCGCGCTTCTCGATGGTCTGGCGGACTTCGCGCAGGCGTTGGTCGAGCTGGCTCTGCATGACTACGTCGTTGTCGACGATGGCCACGACACGGTCCAGCGGGGTGACTTCGGCGTGGGCTGCGGAACAGACCAGCAGGGCGCCCAGCATCAGCGGGCGCAGGGCATTACATAGAGCTGTCTTCACGTTGACGATAACCTTGGATGCCTTGGTCGAGGAAGCCTTCGACTTGGTTGCCTACAACGCCGCCAAGGCCCTTGAGGATGATTTGCAGGAAGATGCCGCGGTCGGCCTTGGAGTCGGACGTGTAGAAGTTGTCGTCGTCGTACTTCAGCCAGTAGCGGTTGACCAGTCGCAGTTTCCAGCAGCAGCTGTCGTATTCGAAGCCGCCGAGGGCCTCGAGGGTGCGGTTCTGGTTGTAGTCGTACTGCCAGCGGGCGATCGCGCTCCACTGCGGGACGATCGGCCAGATGACCGAGAAGTCGTGCTGCTCGATCTTGTACTCGTCGCTGTTGTAGCTGAAGCGGCCGAGGTTCGGGTCGAACGACTTGCTGTCCGCGCGGTAGCGGTAGCCGGCGTTGAACACCTTCTGCGGCTCGGCTTCGGGCTGGTAGTGGAACATCACGCTGCCGCTGTCGGTGTGGTGCGTGTTGGGGTTCCAGTTGTAGTCCGAGCTCAGGCGCCAGTCGTGGTTGAAGCGATAGACGCCCTGCAGGGCGTAGGGCGAGCGCCAGCTATCCGCATCGGGGTTGTCGATCGCTTGATCCGGGTGCTGCGCATTCCAGTTGCGAATGTAAGTCTCGCTCAGACCAGGTAACTGCACGCGACGATCAGAGAAGTAGTATATCTGGCCGGCGCTGACGGAGGCGCGCTCGAAGCCGTTGTCCTCGATGAAGCGCGAGGTGGCGCCCAGGGACAGCTGGTTGGCGTCGCCGATGCGGTCCTTGCCGGTGAAGCGGTTCTCGCGCCACAGCGAGTCGTAGCTGAAGCTGAACTCGCCGGTGTCGAAGCTCGGCAGGTTGTCCTGGTTGCGGTACGGCACGTACAGGTACATGGCGCGCGGCTCCAGGGTCTGGCGGAACTTGGTGCCGCCGAACGTGGTGTCGCGGTCGAAGTACAGGCCGCCGTCGAGCTTGGCCAGCGGCAGCGAGCGGTCGGGGCTGCTGTCGTAGCTGACTCTACCGTAATTTTGATTCACGTCGGCCAGTTGTGCCCTGCCGGTGCTATCAAGATCCAGGTCGTACTTGGTGTACATGCCCTTTACGGTCGGAGTCAGGAAGCCCCAACTGCTAGCCATGGGCAGGCTGACGCCCGGCTCAAAGTGTAGGCGGTCGCCGGTCGCACGAGCCAAGCCTGCGATGGTAGCGTCTGGGCGCCGGCCGAGCTCTGTACCATCCTCGTTGAAGTAGATGTCCTCGTCCAGGTCGCGGTCGAAGCGCACCAGTTCGCTGCCGTAGGTGAACTCCAGGCCGCCCGGGTGGTAGGGCAGGCGACCGTCGAGGGTCAGCTGCGGCAGGCGGTCATATGGCGTCACGTCGGTCACGGTGGCCAACTGGTAGGCCTGGGCGTTGAGGCGCGCGGTGAAGTCGTCGCCGCGGTAGGTCAGGGCGCCCTGCTGGTTCACGTAGGTCGGCGAACCCAGGCCCAGGGAGGTGTCCAGGTCCTGGAAGTAGTACGGGTCGCTGATCTTGGTGTAGTCCACCTGCGCCAGCCAGCGCGAATCCAGGCCGCTGGTGTTCTTCCAGCCGTACATCCAGCGCTGGTCGGTGAAGTGCGGCTGGCCTTCGCGGTCGTCGTCCTTGTCGTTCAGGTAGGCGGCGGTGACCTGGCCCTCGCTGCTGTGGGTCAGGTAGCGGAACTCGCCTTCCATCATCAGGCCGCGCTTGGCCATGTAGCGCGGGAACAGCGTGGCGTCGTAGTTCGGCGCCAGGTTGAAGTAGTACGGGGTGACCACGAACATGCCGGTGTCGCTGGTGCTGCCCAGGGTGGGCGGCAGGAAGCCGGACTGGCGGCGATCGTCGATCGGGAAATAGATGTAGGGGGTGTAGAACACCGGAATGTCCTTCACCCGCAGGGTCGCGTTGGTCGCGGTGCCGAAGCCGGTGGCCGGGTTCAGCTTGATGTTGTTGCCCTTGACGTACCAGGAGTTGCTGCCCGGCTCGCAACGGGTATAGGTGCCGTCCTTGAGCTGGATGATCGCGTCTTCCTGGCGCTTGGCGTAGAGCGCGCTGCCGCGGACCTGGGCCTGGTGCATGACGTACTCGGCGTTGTCGATCTTCGCCTCGCCGTTGTCCAGTTGCAGGTCGGCGTGGTCGCCGACGATCAGCGCGCCGTTGTCGCGCAGGCGCACGTTGCCGGCCAGCTCGCCGCGGTTCTCGGCCTGGTGCAGGTTGGCCTCGTCGGCCTCCACCTGCATGCTGCCCTGGCGCAGGACCACGTTGCCGGCCAGGGTCGCGACCTGCGACTCCTGCTCGTAGCGCGAGACCTTCGCCGAGACGTAGGTCGGGGCCTCGTCGCGCGGGGTCTTGTCGTTCATGCCCGGGCGGGTCGGTTCGATGTAGGCGCCGCTGCAGTACGGGCCGACTTCCGCCAGTTGGGCGGCGGTGAGCTTCTCCCGCGGGACCCAGTCGAGGTGGCTGTAGTCGGCGCTGCGCGACTTGAGGCCTTTGCCGCCGCTCTCGGTGACCAGCTTCTGCCTGGGCTCTTCGGCGCCGCCAGCCGCACCTGCGACGGCTGCGCCTTCAGCGCCGCCGCTGGCGGGGGTGCTGACCGAGCTTTCGGTATGCTCCGGACGCGGCGGCAGGGCGCTGGCCGGCTGCTGCGCGGAGCAGTCCCAGCTGCCGCCGGAAGGGGTGCAGTTGAACTGTTCGGCCGCCGTGGCGGTCGAGGAAGCGAGCGGCTGCATAGCCAGCAGGCCACCGGTCACCAGTAAGGGGAACTTTCTACGGAACACGGGGAGAATCACTGCCATCTTGTTAATCCGGGCTTCCTGCGAGCCATCGGCCAGATTCGGCCATAGCCACTCGATGGGCTCAAAAAGATGCTGGATAATAAAGCATGACCCGCGCAACGGCTAGGGCCGTGGAGAACCCCCAAAGATGTCTGAGGATGCCCGTTACCAGCTCCTGAATCGCTGGTTGGACTCTTGTTTACCCGTAGTGTTCAGTGCCGAGGGATGGGGGCCGGTGCCGCCCGCCGAGCTCACCCCGGCCAGCAGCGACGCCAGCTTCCGCCGCTATTTCCGCTGGCAGGGCGAGGGCCGCACGCTGATCGTCATGGACGCGCCGCCGCCCCAGGAGGACTGCCGCCCCTTCGTCAAGGTGGCCGGCATGCTCGCCGAGGCCGGTGTGCACGTGCCGCGGATTCTTGCCCAGGACCTGGAGCAGGGCCTGCTGCTGCTCGACGACCTGGGCCGCCAGACCTACCTGGACGTGCTCAACCCGCAGAACGCCGAGGAACTCTTCGAGGATGCCCTGGATGCCCTGGTGGCCTTCCAGCGGGTGCCGGCCGAAGGCCGCCTGCCGGCCTACGACGAGGCGCTGCTGCGCCGCGAGCTGGGCCTGTTCCCCGAGTGGTACCTGGGCCGTCACCTGAACATTGAGCTGCAAGGCGAGCAACTGGCGCGCTGGCAGCGCACCTGCGACCGCCTGGTGAGCAGCGCGCTGGAGCAGCCGCGGGTGTTGGTGCACCGTGACTACATGCCGCGCAACCTGATGCTCAGCGAGCCGAACCCCGGCATCCTCGATTTTCAGGATGCGGTGTACGGCCCGGTGACCTACGACGTCACCTGCCTTTATAAGGACGCCTTCCTCAGTTGGCCCGAGCCGCGCGTGCACGACGGCCTCAGCCGCTACTGGCGCAAGGCCCAGGCCGCCGGCATTCCGTTGCCGCCGACCTTCGAGGAGTTCTTCCGCGCCAGCGACCTGATGGGCGTGCAGCGCCACCTGAAGGTGATCGGCATCTTCGCGCGCATCTGCCACCGCGACGGCAAGCCGCGTTACCTGGGCGACGTGCCGCGCTTCTTCCGCTACCTCGACAGCGTCGTCGCCCGCCGCCCCGAGCTGGCCGACCTGGGCGCGCTGCTCGCCGAGCTGCCGCAACCGGTGGCGCCATGAAGGCGATGCTCCTCGCCGCAGGCAAGGGCGAGCGTATGCGCCCGCTGACCCTGCACACGCCCAAGCCGCTGGTGCCGGCCGGCGGCCGGCCGCTGATCGAGCACCAACTGCTGGCCCTGCGCCGCGCCGGTTTCCACGACCTGGTGATCAACCACGCCTGGCTGGGCCAGCAGATCGAGGACTACCTCGGCGATGGCTCGCGCTTCGGCGTCGCCATCCGCTACTCCGCCGAAGGCGAGCCGCTGGAGACCGGCGGCGGCATCTTCCGCGCCCTGCCGCTGCTCGGTGAGGCTCCCTTCGCCCTGGTCAACGGCGACATCTGGACCGACTTCGACTACGCGCGCCTGCCGGGCGCGCTGGCCGAGGGCGACCTGGCGCACCTGGTGCTGGTGGACAACCCCGGGCACAACGCCCGCGGCGACTTCCATCTGCAGGGCGGGCGCGCCAGCGACTATCGTGAGGGCGAGCCCAGCTACACCTACAGCGGCATCGCCGTACTGCACCCGGCGCTGTTCGCCGCCTGCACGGGCGGCGCCTTCAGGCTGGCGCCGCTGCTGCGCGAGGCCATGGCCGCCGGCCGTGTCAGCGGCGAGCTGCACCGCGGGCGCTGGGTGGACGTCGGCACCCACGAGCGCCTGGCCGAAGTCGAACGTCTGCTGGCGGCCGGCTGAATGTTCTGGCCGGGCACCCTGATAGGCATAGTCGCCGGCTGGGCGCTGGCGAGCATCCCCGGGGCCATGCTTGGCGGCCTGCTCGGACAGGTGCTGGACCGTCGCCTGCGCCGGCGCAGCTGGCGCGAACTCCTCGAAGAGCTGCGCGGCGGCGCGCGGGTGCCGGAGGAGGAGCTACTGTTCCTCCTGCTCGGCCGCGTGGCCAAGAGCCGTGGCCGCGTGCAGGACGCGCACATCCAGCAGGCGCGGGCGGAAATGTTGCGCCTGGGCCTGGACGAGGCCGGCCGTCTGCGCGCTATCGATGCCTTCAACCGCGGCAAGCACGGTGGGCCGCGCCTGGAGGAGGGCGTGCAGCAGTGCCGGGGCCTGCGGCCCAGCGTCGACGGCCTGCTGCAGGCTTGCTGGCGCATGGCCTGGGCGGCCGGCGCGCCGAGCGCGGCGGAGAAGGCGCTGATCCTGCGCTGGGGCGAGAGCTTCGGCCTGCCGCGCGCCACCGTGCTGTCCCTGGCCGCCGGCGCCGAGGCCCTGCGCGCGCCGCCGAGCCGGGCGGAAAGCTATCGCCAGGCGCTGCGTTTATTGGGCGTGGAGGACGACAGCCCGGTGGAGGAGATCAAGCGCGCCTACCGCCGGCTGATCAGCCAGCACCACCCGGACAAGCTGGCCGGCGCCAGCGAGGCGCGCATCGCCGCCGCCACCGAGAAGACCCGTGAGATCCAGCAGGCCTATGCCCTGGTGCGTGAGCGCCGCGGCTTCCGCTAGGGCTCGGGAGCGGGTTTACTCGGCGGGCGCCTGCTTGATGTGCAGCGACAGCCAGCCGCGGATGCGCCGGTAGAGCTGGTCCTGCTCGGTGGCGCGGTCGGCCGGCAGGGCGTTCATGCCGACCTGCACGTAGGTCTTGCCGGTTTCGCGCCGGCTCGCCTGCAGACGGGCCTTGGCGGCGTCGCGGTCGACGCGCCTGTCCTTGTAATAGAAGTCGCCGGTGGCCAGCTGCAGGCGCGGCACCATGTCTTCCAGCGCCGGGCGGAAGTCCCGCGGCACTTCGGCGTCGACTATCAGCAGGTTGTGGATTTCGCCGGGTTCGCGCTCTGCCAGGTAGCGTGCCGCCCAGTAGGCGCCGGTGCCGTGGCCGAGGAGGACGATGCTCCTGGGCTTGCCTTGCAGGGCGAAGTCGAGGCCGGCCTGGATGCGCGCCATGACCCGCTCGGCATAGGCCTTGCGCCGCTCGATGGCCGCATCCGGCGCCGGCGGCGCCTCGCTGCTGGCCTGGGCTGGTTCGCCGCTGCCGGCCTCGGCGGTGCTTTCCGGCGTGGGCGTGGCGGCGCCGGATTCGCCCTGGACGTCCTTGCTGCTGGCGCCGGCGTCGCTGTCGGCGGCGGCCTTGTCCGCGCTTTCCTTGCGCGGCACCGGCTGGCTGTCCTGCGGGTCGGGCAGGCTGAGGGCGAGGGTCTGCCAGCCGGCGTCGGGCAGCTTGCGCCGCAGCGGGCCCACCGCCACCGGCCAGTCGGGGTTCTCGCCATCGCCGGGGACGATGATCACCACGCCCTCGGCCTGCGGCGCGTTGGCCGGCAGCCACAGGGCGAGGAAGCTTTCCTCGCCGGCCTGCAGCGTCTGTTGCTGCTTCTGCGGCAGGCGCTGCTGCAGGGCGCTGGCTTCGTCCTGGCTGCGTTCCTCCAGGGCCGGGCGCGCGGGCGCTGCCGGCGCCACCGCCGGGCCGGGCGGGCTGGCCGGTGCGTCTTCGGCCCAGCCCGGCACCAGGGGCGCCAGGCTCAGGGCCAGGCAGAGGGCGAGGCGGGTAGGCTGTGCGGGACGGGACATGGGGCGGGTTCCTTGCGTGGCTCGGGCTGGCCTGGCAAAACGGCCAGACTAATCCCTTGTTTCTGCTTTGTCAGGCGCCGGCCTTTCCGGGTTCCCCCCGCCATGGGGTAATGTAGGCGCGCTTTTTTCTCGGGGAGCGGGCATGGGACGACTGTGCTGGAACGCCGTGGCGGCGTTCCTGTTGTGCATTCCATTGTGGGGCGCGGCGCAGGACGCGCCGCCCGGCGTGCCCCTGGACGCCGCCCAGCGCGCCTGGCTGCAAGCGCACCCGCAGCTGCGCGTCGGCGTGGTTCTGGATGCGCCCTACGCCCAGCAGGACCGGCGTCTGCAGCAGCTCTCCGGCGCCCACGTCGAGCTGCTCGACTGGATCGCCGGCGCGTTGCAGGTCAGCCTGCAGTGGCGCGTCTATGCCGACCAGGACGAACTGGAGCGTGCCGCCCGCGCCGGCGAAATCGACCTGGCGCCGGGGCTCGGCCAGACCCCTTCCAGCCTGCGCGACTGGCTGTTCTCCGACCCCTACCTGCGGGTGCCGCGGCTGCTCATCGGCTTCCGCGACGGCCCCGGCTCCGTGGAGCTGGAGCGCCTGGGCGTGCTCGAACCCGTGGCGCTGCGCGGCCCGGGCGCGGTATCCGACTACCTGCGCGGCACCTACCCGGGCCTGGAGTTGCAACTCACCGACAGCGACCGCGAAGCCCTGCGCCGGGTGCTCGGCCAGGAGGCCAGCTATGCGGTGGTCGACGAGGCGCACCTGGCCCGCCTCAGCCGCGAGGTCGAGTTTTCCGGCTTCCGCGTGCTGGCCGACATCGGTTATCCACAGCTGTTGCGCCTGGCCACCCGCCGCGACCTGCCGGAACTGGCCGGCATCCTCGACGCCAGCCTGCGCGCGCTGCCGGCCAAACAGTTGGACCAGTTGCACGAGCGCTGGCTGCAGCCGCAGTACCCGCGCCTGGGGCAGTCCCCCGGTTTCTGGCAGAACCTCTGCATCCTCCTCGGCCTGTTGCTGCTCATGGCCCTGGCCACCGCGCTGTGGCTGCGCCACCAGCGCAACGTGCTGGAGCAGCGCCTGCTCGCCGCGCGCCGCGACATGGAGCTGCGCCAGGCGGCCGAGGAAGCCCTGCGCCTGACCCAGTTCGCCATCGACAGCAGCACCGTGGGCATCCTCTGGGTCAACTGGGACAGCCACGTGCGCTACGCCAACCGCGCCGCCGAGGACATGCTCGGCTACGCCCCCGGCGAGGTGATCGAGCGGCCCCTGGCGGACTTCGAGCCCGGCCTGGACATGGACGCCTGGCTCGACCTCTGGCGCCGCGCGCGCAACAGCGAAGAAGGCCCGCTGAGCTTCGAAAGCCACCTGCGCCGCGCCGACGGCCAGTGGCTGCCGGCGGAGGTGTCGCTGAGCTTCCTGCGCTTCGGCGGCTCGGAATACCTGCTGGTGTTCCTCAACGACGCCACCGAGCGCCGCCGCGCCCGCGCCGCCCTGGAAGAGAGCGAGGCGCGCCTGCAGGGCATCGCCGCCAACGTCCCCGGCCTGGTGTTCCGCCTGGAACCCAGCGCCCCGGGTGGCTCCGACTTCGCCCACCTCAGCTTCATCAGCGGCGGCAGCGAGGCCTCGCTGGGCTATTCCCCCGGCTACCTGCGCGAAAGCGGCCTGGGCATCCTCGGCCTGGTGCACCCGGGCGACCGCGACGGCTACCTGGCCAGCCAGCTGGAAGCGGTGGCCGGCGGCAAGAACTGGCACTGGCAGGGGCGCATCCTCACCCGCTCCGGCGAGCCGCGCTGGGTGGACATCAAGGCCACCGCCCGGCACCTGGAGGACGGCCGGCTGGCCTGGGACGGCGTGGTCTGGGACATCAGCGAGAACAAGCAGATCGAACTGGAGCTGGCGCAATCGCGGGCGCAGCTGCGCGAGCTGTCGGCGCACCTGGAGAGCGTGCGCGAGGAAGAGAAGGCGCGCATCGCCCGTGAGGTGCACGACGAGCTGGGCCAGGTGCTGACCGTGCTCAAGCTGGAAACCTCCATGTGCGAGCTGGGCTACGGCGAGCTGGACCCAGGCTTGAGCGAGCGCCTGGGCAACATGAAGAAGCTCATCGCCCAGCTGTTCCAACTGGTGCGCGACGTGGCCTCGGCCCTGCGCCCGCCGATCCTCGACGCCGGCATCGGCTCGGCGCTGGAATGGCAGGCGCGGCGCTTCGAGACGCGCACCGGCATCCCCTGCCTGGTGGAGGTGCCGGAGAACCCGCCGCGCCTCGGCGACGCCAAGGCCATCGGCCTGTTCCGCATCCTCCAGGAGGCGCTGACCAATGTCATGCGCCACGCGCAGGCGCATACTGTGGAACTGGCCCTGCGGGTGGAGGGCGACGAACTCTGCCTGAGCATCAGCGACGATGGCCGCGGCTTCGATACCGCGGCGGCCTGGGGCGGCAGCTCCTTCGGCCTGGTCGGCATGCGCGAGCGCGTGCTGATGCTCGGCGGCGAGCTGGAGATCGACAGCCAGCCGGGGGAGGGCAGCTGTCTGCGGGTGCGCGTGCCGCTGGATGCGGGGGAATTGCCGGAGCCGGGGCCGTGAAGGGCCGGCGCGGTTTTGTCTGTTCGGGGAGGGCAGCGTGATTCGAGTACTGGTGGCCGAAGACCACACCATCGTCCGCGAGGGCATCAAGCAACTGATCGGCATGGCCAAGGACCTGCAGGTGGTGGGCGAGGCCACCAACGGCGAGCAGTTGCTCGAAACCCTGCGCCAGGTGCCCTGCGAGGTGGTCCTGCTGGACATCTCCATGCCCGGCGTCAACGGCCTGGAGGCCATCCCGCGGATCCGCGCGCTGAACGATCCGCCGGCGATCCTCATGCTGTCCATGCACGACGAGGTGCAGATGGCCGCCCGCGCGCTGAAGATCGGCGCCGCCGGCTATGCCACCAAGGACAGCGACCCGGCGCTGCTGCTCACCGCCATCCGCAAGGTCGCCAGCGGCGGCCGCTACATCGACCCGGAACTGGCCGACCGCATGGTCTTCGAGGTCGGCCTGACCGACTCGCGGCCACCCCACGCGCTGCTCTCCGAGCGCGAGTTCTCGGTGTTCGAACGCCTGGTCAAGGGCGAGGGCGTCAACGAGATCGCCCAGCACCTGGCGGTCAGCAGCAAGACCATCAGCACCCACAAGGCGCGGCTGATGCAGAAGCTCGGCGCGCATTCGGTGGCCGACCTGGTCAAGTATGCCGTGGAGCACAAGCTGGTCTGAGTAACTGATCGTGGACTTTCGTGCATTGGCGAACGCGTTAGAACGAGTTTGGACGCTGTTCTGCGGCTAAAGTAGATGTTTGTCATCTTCCCGCTACAGGGAAGCGCTCCAAGAGGTAACGGCCAGTAGATAGCAACTGTGCAGGTTTTCTCATGAAGCCTGTTCGTCGTCTTCCTCCATGCATCTCGGAAACAGCTGATGTTTCTTATTGGGCATGGCTCACACTAATGGGCGCCTCACTCGGTGAGGAATGCCTCCATGTTTTCCCCCGCTAAACTGACACGCCCTGCCTTCCGTCCGCCTTTGTTGTTGGTGCTGGCCATCAGCCTGCTCCTGGGCGGTTGCGCCAGCGGCGCCGGCGACAGCTTCACCCTGCAGGCCGACCTGCCGGCGAACTTCAAGTTCACCGGCGACGCCTACTATGTGCCGGCGCCCGGCGAAACCTGCAGCGTTCCCGAGCGCATCGGTGGCCGCAGGCCCGACCGCAAGTTCTTCGAGAGCGACTACGAAGCAGCCGCCCACCGCGTGGAATTCCAAGTGCCGCTGCGCGACAAGGTGCGCGGCTGCCCGCTGGTGCTGCGCAGCATGCGGATCGAACTCGATGCGAAGTGGACTGACCGCAAGTTCGGTCGTAACTGGCGAGACACAGGGGGAGACGTCGCCAGCCTGTCGTTCCGCGACGCGCTACCAGCCAACTACCCCGGCATGCCCGCCTCCGGCCTGCGCGCAGTCGAAGGCCAGTGCCATTGGATGTTCCGCACCGTGGGGCCGCAGCGCTACCTCATCAAGCTGCTGAAGTGCCAGGCACTGGAAGACGGCCAGCTGCAGAAATGGAAACCCGGCGCCGTCCTGCAGCGCGACCAGTTGCCCGGCAGGACCGTGCGGCTGGTGATCGGGATGTCGGAGCAGGAAGAGCCTGCATTTAGAAACTATTGGCTGAAGACACAAACAGGCTGGAAGCCCTGTGACAGTGGCTGGAATCGAGACATGGAAGAGCTTTGTGTGAAGCCTCCGCGGTTCAAGGATTTCAAGCTACCTGACGGCCGCACCTGCACTGTCTACCCCACCTGCACCGAACAGGAGTCCCGGCCATGACGCTGCACAAGTTCACCCCCGTGCTGTTCGCCAGCCTGTTTCTCGGCGGCTGCGCCAGCGGCGCCGGCGACAGCTTCACCCTGCAGGCCGACCTGCCGGCGAACTTCAAGTTCACCGGCGACGCCTACTACGTGCCGGCACCCGGCGAAACCTGCAGCGTCCCC
>Ga0182748_1000134_pt1 | contig 88987 bp, 82 predicted proteins | sample eDN3rd37CKraftOP_FD_128877 | JGI IMG/M metagenome (GOLD analysis project Ga0182748, IMG submission 128877) | Enriched Organic Plus compost microbial communities from Emeryville, California, USA - eDNA 3rd pass 37_C Kraft OP (version 2) (version 2) ... | reverse complement strand
AGGTCGCGCATGGTGACGTAGCTGCCGGCGCGCTTGGAGATCTTGACCTCCTCGCCGCCGCGCATCACCTTGACCATCTTGTGCAGCACGTAGGCCGGGTAGTCCGCCGGGATGCCCAGGCCCAGGGCCTGCAGGCCGGCGCGCACCCGCGCCACCGTGCCGTGGTGGTCGCTGCCCTGGATGTTGACCGCACGGCGGAACCCCCGCTCCCATTTGGTCACGTGGTAGGCGACGTCCGGCACGAAATAGGTGTAGCTGCCGTCGGACTTGCGCATGACGCGGTCCTTGTCGTCGCCGGTGCCAAGTTCCGTGGTGCGCAGCCACAGCGCGCCTTCGCTTTCGTAGGTGTGGCCCGCGGCGACGAGGCGCTCCACGGTGTCCCTGACCTTGCCCGTGGTGTAGAGCGAGCTTTCCAGGTAGTAGTTGTCGAAGGCCAGGCCGAAGGCCTGCAGGTCCAGGTCCTGTTCGCGGCGCAGGTAGGCCACCGCGTAGCGGCGGACCGCCTCGAGGTCGTCCAGGCTGCCGCCGCCCGCCACCGGCTCGGAGCCCGCGGCCTGTACCGGCTTGCCGGCCGCGAAGTCGGCGGCGATGTCGGCGATGTAGTCGCCCTTGTAGCCGTCGGCGGGGTAGTCGGCCGATTCCGGCGACAGCCCGCGCCCGCGCGCCTGGACGCTGACCGCCAGGTTGTGGATCTGGTTGCCGGCGTCGTTGTAGTAGAACTCGCGCGTGACGTCGTAGCCGACGGCGTCGAACAGGCGGCAGATGGCGTCGCCCAGCGCGGCCTGCCGGGCGTGGCCGACGTGCAGCGGCCCGGTGGGGTTGGCCGATACGAACTCGACCATGACCTTTTCCCCGCGGCGCGGGGTTCGGCCGTAGGCCTCGCCCTGGGTGCGGACGGCGGCCAGTACGGCCTGGCGCGCGGCCAGGGTCAGGTGGAAGTTGATGAAGCCGGGCCCGGCGATCTCGATATCGCGCACCAGGACGGCCGAAGCCGGGTCGGCCCGCAGCGCCTGGACGATGCCCTGCGCGAGCTCGCGCGGATTGCGCCGCGCCGGTTTGGCCAGCTGCATCGCCACGTTGGTGGCTACGTCGCCGTGGGCCGCGACCTTGGGGCGCTCGAGCTGGATGTCGGCCTGCGCGCCGGGGATCGTGCTTTCCACGGCGGCGCGGATGAGGGAAATCAGGGTGTGCTGTTGCTCGGGGAGCATGGAGGGAAATCGGAGCAGGTTGCGTGACGGAGGGGCCGGCCGGCGGCACCCGCCCGCATGATAGCCTGATTTGCCTCAGGGCCCCGTGCCGGCCGGCGCCAGGAGGTCTCCGGGCATGCCCAGGACGTCTTCCAGCCACCGGCCGTAGGCCCGCATGTCCACGGTGCCCGCCACGTTGCCGCCGGCGCTTATCCAGCCGGGCGCGCGGGCCACGAAGGCTTCCACCTGGCGGCGGGTTTCGCTGCCGTAGCGCCGGTGGTCGTCCTGGTAGTCCAGCAGCTTGCGGCCGTCGGGCCCGTCCACCCGGCGGTCGCCGTTCTGCACGCTGCGCAGCGCGGGCGAGCGTTCGTCGTGCAGCAGCGGGCGCGAGACGCGGGCCTGTTCCGGCGCCAGGTCGCCGAAGGCCGCGCCGGCGGCCCGGGCCTGCCACAGCATCCAGTTCAGGGCCACGTCCGAGAGGTCGCCGCCGCCCGGCTCGTTCAGGTAGCCGCCGCCGATGTCGGCGTGCGCGCCCAGGAAGGGCGCCTCGACGACGTTGCCCGCTTCCGGCGTGGCCAGGACGGTCAGGGGGAACAGCCAGCGGCGCTCGTTCAGGGCCACCGCGTGGGCCACCCAGTCCCAGGCCGAGACGGATGCCAGGTCGTAGGCGCGGTCCCCGCTGCCCAGCAGGCCGAACTGCGCCACGGTATCGAACAGGCCCATGAAGCGCAGGTCCATGCAGGCGGTGACCACGCCCAGGCCGTCGTCGCGCACCCAGAAGCGGCCGTTGCGCAGGTGCGCGGCCAGCCGGGCGCCGAAGTCGCGCGCCAGCGCGGCGCCGCGCGAGAAGCCCAGCAGGTCCACCGGCACGCCCGTCGATGCCGGCGCCCGGGCGTGCAGCGCCGCCAGCAGGCGGTCCCACTGGTTGAGCACGATGCCGTAGCCGGAGGCGCCGGTGGCGGCGTCCCAGTCCCGGGCGCCGGACGTCCCCGGCCCCGGCTCGTAGTAGGCGGCGCCGTCGGCATAAACGCGCGAGAGCAGCCAGACGTTGCTGGCGTCGGCCGGAAGGTTGCGGGTGCCGTCGAACGCGAACAGCATCAGCCCCAGCGGGTCGGCGTAGCGGCGCGGCTGTTGGGCGGCGTAGCCGTAGGCGCTGGTGCCGGGGGCGGGTCCGAGAGGATCGGGTTCCAGGTAGTGGCCCTGGACCGGGTCGTAGGTGCGCAGGAAATTGTCGTGCCAGCCGGTGGCCGCGTCGAACCATTGTCCGGGCAGCCGCAGGGGCAGTTCCAGGTCGCCCCGCGGCTCGGCCAGGCCGAAGGGCGTGGCGGCGGCCCGCCAGCGCACCCGCTGCCGGTCGTCGGTGACGACGCGGGGCATGCCGGCGGCGTCGGCATGGATGGCATAGAGGCGGCCGGTGGGCGCCGCGCCGGCGCAGTCTCCCGGCGCATCCGGGCAGGCGGATGCCGCGCCGTAGTCGTAGTCGATGAACGCCACCGGCACTTGGCCGGCGTGGACGTAGCGGCGCACGATGCGCACGCGTCCGGCGACCGGGCGGGCCTCGGCCGCGACCTTGTGGTCCAGGAAGAGGAAGTGGGTCGAGATGCCGCCGGCCTGCCGGTGGATGCGCGCACCGTAGGCGTTATGGGCATAGGCGGCGAGCCGGCGGCCGCCCTCGTCGACCGCCGCCAGGCGCCGGCCCGGGCCGTAGCCCAGGCGGCGCGCGCCGACCCGCAGCGGCAGGCCGCTGGCGTCGCGTACGATGCCGGGCCGCCGCGTCGCGTCCGCCCCGCGGACACCGGCCGATGCGCCGGAGGGCAGCCAGGCCTGCCAGATCGCTGCGCCGGCGGAGTCGGCGGTGGGTTTGGCGGAGGATTCCGCGGGGGATACTGCGGCGGGGCCGGCGGGGAGATCGGCACCCGGGCGGTTCCGCGCGAAGCGGCTCCAGGCGGCGAGCCGCCCCGCGGCATCGTGGCCGTAGCGCCAGGCCTCGCGGCGTCCGTCCAGGTCCAGGATTTCGGCCGCGATGCGGCCGGCGCCGTCGTAGCGCAGGACTTGCGCGAACACCGGCGCGCCGGCTGCCCGGCGGGGGTCGGCGACCACCAGCGCGTCCAGGCGGCCGGCGCGCAGGCGCCCGGCGGTGCGCAGGCCGTTGCCGTGCGCGTACCCGCCCGGTTCCGCGGCCAGCACCGCGTGGCGGCGGCCCGAGGCGTCCACCCAGTCGATGGCGGACAGGGCGCCCGCGGTGTCCCGGCGGTACCGCAGCGCGCCGCCCTCCGGCAGTTCGTGGCGCACCAGACGGCCGGCCTCGTCGCGCAGGTAGCGCTCGGCGTAGCGGAAGGGCGGGCGGCCGGGAGCGCCCGGACGCCGGATCTCGCGCCGGACCAGCGCGCCGCGCGCGTCGTAGGCCAGCGTCTCGGTTTCGGCGGGATGCTCGATCCGCACGGGAAGCATGCCGCGCCAGGCGATGCGCACGGTCTGCGGGCGGTCCGGGGCCTGCGCGCCGACGGCCTGCCAGACGACCGGCCGGCCCGCCGCGTCGTAGCGGTAGCGCCAGAGATCGCCGTTGGCGAAGCGCCGTTCGGCCAGCCGCCCCTGCGCGTCGTAGCGGCGGCGCTCGCCGCCGATGGCTCCGGCCCGCCACCGCAGCAGGCGCCCGGCGGAGTCGTAGTCGAGCCGCAGGGCGGGCCAGGGGGCGGCGCCAGTCAGGTCCAGGCGCGCTACGCTGCCGTCGGCACGGCGCCCGATGCGCAGGCCGTTCAGCGACCGCAGGCGCCCGGCGCTGTCGTAGCCCGCGTGCAGCCCCGGCGCCATGCAGCCCGGGCAGGGCGCGCCGCGCACCGAAGCCAGCACGTGGCGCCCGCCGCGCACGGCGATGCGGAATTCGGTCGTGCCGTCGCGCGAGCGTACCCGCGTCAGGCCGGGCCGTCCCGCCGCGGGCGGCGCGGCGTACTCGATCTCGACCCGGCCGGCGGCCGTGCCGGGTTCGCCGCCGGCAGACAGTACGGCGCGCCCGCGTGCATCGTAGGCCCAGGTCTGGATGCGCAGCCGGCGTCCCCGGGCGTCGGCCAGCACGATGCCCGTCAAGGCATAGGGGTGTCCCGCCTGGCGCGCGGGCTCGGCCAGGTAGCGGCGTTCCATGCCGTCGGGCCGGCGCACGGCGGCCAGGCGCGGCTGCCCGGCGCCGGCGGGCGTGTCATGCCGGTACTCGAACGGCCCGAGCGGTGTTTCGATGCGCGCCAGCCTGGGCGGGCCCCGCGCCGTGTCGTAGACCATGCGCAAGGCCCGCCCGCGCGGGTCGGTGACGGCCAGGATGGCGCCGCGCAGCGGACCCGGGCCCGGGTGGCGGGAGATCTCGAGCCGTTCGCCCTCGGCGGTGGCGATGGCGGAAAGGCGGCCGCCGGCGTCGAATTGCAGGACGCGGCCCGTGGGCCAGCGCCAGGTCCAGCCGTCCGCGCGGCGCAGCAGGCTGCCCGCGGCCGGGTCCGTAGGCCGGCAGCCGGGGCCCGGGCCGAGGGCGAAATCCAGGCGGCTGCCGTCGGCCTGCACGATCTGCGCCATGGTGCCCATGCGGTACACGCGGGTGTCGTACGACAGCGTCCAGCCCCGGCCCAGCGGGCCGCCGCGCGGGTCGAGCGAGTTGTAATGGCGCACGATTTCCAGCCCGAGCGGGCCGGACAGCGCCGGCAGGTCGGTGTCGCGCTGGTACTTGTTGCCGGTGGCCAGGTGGATGGGGTTGCCCGCGCCCAGGTTCAGCGCGGGCCCGGCCCCGCCCGCCGTCGCCACGCCCGGCTCGGGACAGGGCTGGCCGATCTGCGAGGGGCCGCATTGCGGCACGCCCTGCGCCCAGGACAGGGCGGGCGCGAGCAGCAGCAGGGCGAGGAAACGCGGCGCGGGCATGGCGGGACGGAGCGCAGAGAAGCGCCCATGGTGCCGGTTGGCAGCCGCCGCCGCATGGGGTAGTGTATGGACATGTCCACCCCGGAAACCCCGATATGCTGCTGACTTTCCGATCCAAGGCCGCCGCCGACGTCGTCATGCTGTCCCAACACGCCCTGCCCCTGCTGCGGGCGGCGGGCAAGTCCCTGTCCGACCAGGTGCCCGAGCGCGGCGTCTTCAAGGCCGAGCAACTGCCGGCCGCCATCGCCGGCATCGAGCGGGCGGTGCAGGCGGCGCCCGCCGAGGCCGAACAGGAAAGCGACCCGCCGCCGCACCCCGTGTCGGAGCCGGTCAGCCTGCAGCGCCGCGCCTATCCCCTGCTGGACATGCTGCGCAAGGCGCAGGCCAGCGGGGCGGACGTGGTGTGGGAAGTCGGTTCGGCCTGGTAGCGGCCGCAGGGCCGGCCGGGCGTCCCGGATCGGGCGCGCCGCGGCCGGCGGTCCCGGGGCCGCGGCCCGGATCGGACCGCGGCCGTTGCGCGGCGGCGGGTGGCCGCCGAGCCGGGGGAGAGCGGCCCGTCAGGCCGCCTCGGCAGCCGCCTGGGCGCCGGCCTCTGCGGCCTGCGCCTCGAGATGGCGGTTGATGGCGCTGAGCACGGCCCGGAACGAGGCCGTGACGATGTCGCGGTCTATGCCCACGCCGAAGCCGGTGGGCGAATCGCCCAGCCGCAGTTCGACGTAGCAGGCCGCCCGGGTGTCGGTGCCCGTGCCGATCGCATGCTCGTGGTAGTCCATGATGCGTACCGGCAGGCCGAGCGAGGCCACGAAGGCCGAGATCGCGCCGTCGCCCTCGCCGGTGACGGCGCGCCGCTCGCCGCGGTATTCCAGGTCGGCTTCGATGCGGAAGTGGTGGCCGTCCGACGCCCCGGGGTCGCCCGTGATGCGGTGGCGGCCCAGCTGCCAGGGCGAGTTGCGGTCCAGGTATTCCCTGCGGAAGATATCGTAGACGTCGGTGGCCGTGACTTCGCGCCCGGTCTCGTCGGTGACCCGCTGGATGGCCCGGCTGAACTCGATCTGGAGCCGGCGCGGCAGCGCCAGGCCGTGCTCCTGCTCGAGCAGGTAGGACACGCCGCCCTTGCCGGACTGGCTGTTGACCCGGATCACCGCGTCGTAGCTGCGGCCCAGGTCGGCCGGGTCGATGGGCAGGTAGGGCACTTCCCAGAGCGCGTCGGGCTTCTGCTGGGCGAAGCCCTTCTTGATGGCGTCCTGGTGCGAGCCCGAAAAGGCCGTGAACACCAGGTCGCCGGCATAGGGATGGCGCGGGTGCACCGGCAACTGGTTGCAGTACTCGACGCAGCGGCGGACTTCGTCGATGTCGGAGAAATCCAGGCCGGGATGCACGCCCTGCGTGTAGAGGTTCAGCGCCAGCGTGACGAGGTCGACGTTGCCGGTGCGCTCGCCGTTGCCGAACAGGCAGCCCTCGATGCGGTCGGCGCCGGCCATGACGGCAAATTCGGCCGCCGCCACGGCCGTGCCGCGGTCGTTGTGCGGGTGCACGCTGAGCACGATGCTGTCGCGGCGCTCGAGGTTGCGATGCATCCACTCGATCTGGTCGGCGTACAGGTTGGGCGTGGTGGCCTCGATCGTGGCCGGCAGGTTGAAGATGATCTTGTTGTCCGGCGTCGGCTCCCAGACGGCCGACACGGCATTGCAGACTTCCAGCGCGAACTCGGGCTCGGTCGTGCTGAAGACCTCGGGCGAGTATTCGTAGCGCCAGCGCGTCTGCGGGTGCTCGGCCACGAACTGCTTGACCAGGCGGGTGCCTGTGACGGCGATGCCCTTGACCTGCTCGCGGTCCATGTTGAACACGATGCGGCGGAAGGCGGGGGCGCAGGCGTTGTACAGGTGCACGATGGCCTGGCGCGCGCCGGCGGCGGCTTGCACCGTGCGGCGGATCAGGTCTTCGCGCGATTGCGTCAGGACGATGATGGTGACGTCGTCCGGGATGCGCTTTTCGTCGACCAGCTTGCGCACGAAGTCGAAGTCGGTCTGCGACGCCGAGGGGAAGCCGACCTCGATTTCCTTGAAGCCGATCTTGATCAGTTGCTCGAAGAAGCGCAGCTTGCGCTCCACGCTCATGGGCTCGATCAGCGACTGGTTGCCGTCGCGCAGGTCCGTGCTCATCCAGATGGGCGGCGCGGTGATGCGGCGGCTGGGCCAGGTGCGCTCGGAATAGTCGCGGTCGAAGGGAACGAAAGGCCGGTATTTGCTTGCGGGGTGAGAGATCATCTTGCGCCTCTTTTCTTGAGGCCGCACGGCGTCCGGGTGGGGCGGCGCGCGGCCTCGGCCCCGGCGGATGCGCCGGGGCGCCGGCAGGGCCGGCGTATCAGGGAAAAGGAATTACGGGAAATCCGTGTGGCGTGCAGGCTGCCGAACTGCCACGGGACGCTAGGCCCGGCAACCGGTCGGTAGGCGTAGCGATAGCAGGAACGCGCACGCGGCCGCGAACGCCGCTTGCGGGCGCCCGGAAAAAACGAGAGGGAAGTTCTCGATGCCGGCCATAGACCGATAGTCAAACACAAATTCGCGCCGCGCGCAAATGAAACCGTCGCGCCGGCCTCGGCGGGAGAGGCTGCGCGGCAACATCTGCGGGTGCAGGGGGCCTCCCCCGGTCCGTGGCCGCGGACCCGCCCCGCGCGGGCCGGACCCCGGCGCAGGCGATCCGGGAAGGGCGCAGCCCGGTACCGCCGCCCGCCTAGCCGTCGTCCAGGCTAATCGTCGTCAAGGCGCCCCAGGTGCGGCTCGGCGTGGCGGCTGTCGGGCGAGGGCGCGGGGGCGCGGGGGGCCGCGGCCGGCCGCGCCAGGGCGGCTTCCTGGTCGCGCGCCAGGTACATCTTGGCCACCCGGCCGCTGCGGACTTCGCGGTGGACGGCCTGCAGGTCGCCGAGGGTGAGCGGCTCCAGGCGGTCGCGCCAGATCCAGCGCACCACCTCGATGACGTCTGGCGACAGGGCGGGGGCCAGTTCGCCCAGCGCACGGGCCGGCACGGCGGCGTCGCGGCCGCGACGCAGGCTGGCCTGCAGCCAGCCGCGCGCGGCGAAGAACACGATCAGGCTGAACACCAGCACCACCGCCCACCACAGGTAGGGATTGATGCGGGCCAGGAATTCCACGGGCTGCTGGCCCAGGGTGGCCAGGGCGTCGTAGCGGACGGTGGCGCCGAAGGCCAGGATGCGCGAGCAGGCGTACAGCCACAGCAGGGCCACGGCCGCGAGCACGATGGCGCGGCGGGTCCGCTGCGGCAGGGTCAGCCGGAAGAGGGTCTGGCCGATCAGGCGGCCGTCCTGGCGGATGCGTTCGGGGTCGGCGGGCGTCATGATGCAAAATATTGTACCCATGACCACGCGTCCTTCCCTAGAACTGCGCCAGGGGCAGCATCTTGCCCTCACGCCCCAGCTGCAACAGTCCATCCGGCTGCTGCAGCTGTCGTCGCTCGAACTGGACCTGGAGATTTCCCAGGCGCTGGCCGACAACCCCCTGCTCGAGCGTGTCGAGGAAGGCGGCGAGGCGGGCGCTGCCGAAGACCGCCCGGTCGAGGCCGAGCCGCCGGAGCGCGATTCCGCACTGGACGCCATGCCGGGTTCGGGCGGCGTCTACCCGGACGAAGACAGCGAATTTCCCGAGGCGGCGGGCGGCACCACGCTGCGCGAGCATCTTCTGGCGCAGCTGGCGCTCACCCGCGCTGCCGAGCGCGACGCCGCCCTGGCAGCCCTGCTGATCGACGAGCTGGACGAGAATGGCTACCTGGGTTCGTCCCTGGAAGAGATCCTGGGGTGGCTGCCCGAGGATGTCGAGGCCGACGAACTCAAGACCGCGCTCAGCCTGGTGCAGTCCTTCGATCCCCCCGGCATCGGCGCGCGCGATATTGCCGAATGCCTGCTGCTGCAATTGCGCCACCCCGACCTGGAGCGCCTGCCCGGCGCCGGGGACGAGCGGGTCCTGGCTTGCGCCCGAGCCCTGTGCCGCGACCACCTGGGCCTGCTGGCCAGCGGCAGCGCCGCGCGCCTGCGCGAGGCGCTGCAGTGCGACGAGGCCACGCTGCGCGCGGCGCACGGACTGATCCTGCTGCTCGACCCCCGCCCGGGTCGGGCCTGGACGGTGCCGGCGGCCGACTACGCGATTCCCGATGTCGTCGTGCGCCAGACGCGCCAGGGCTGGCGCGCGGCGCTGAACCCGGCTGCCGTGCCGCGGCTGCGCGTCAACGGGTTGTATGCCCAGATGCTGGGCAACCAGCGCGCCGACAGCCATGCCGGCCTGCAGGCACAGCTGCAGCAGGCGCGCTGGATGATCCGCAACGTCGAGCAGCGCTTCGATACCATCCTGCGGGTCTCGCAGGCCATCGTCGACCGCCAGCAGGCGTTTTTCTCCGAAGGGCCGTCGGCCATGCGGCCGCTGATCCTCAAGGACATCGCGGGCGAGCTGGGCCTGCACGAATCCACCATTTCCCGCGCCACGTCCCAGAAGTACATGCTGACGCCCTTCGGCACGCTCGAGCTCAAGCGCTTTTTCGGGGCCGGCGTGGCCACTGAAGCGGGCGGCTCGGCCTCGGCCACCGCCGTGCAGACCTTCATCCGCCAGATGGTGGCCGAGGAAAACCCCGCCCGTCCGCTGTCGGACAACCAGATCGTGGGCCTGCTGGGCGAGCGCGGCATCGTGATCGCGCGCCGCACGGTCGCCAAGTACCGCGAATCGATGCGCATCGCGCCGGCGTCGGTGCGCAAGGCGCAGGCTTCCCTGCGCTGAGGGCCGGGGCGCGAACGGCCGTCTCCCCTTGCCTATGCGTACAACGGGGCGAGCCTGAGCGTCGCCGTGTTGTCTCAGGCGCCGGAAGGCTCGGGCTAGTTTCCCGGGCGTGTGCCGCTTCCCGCCAATGCGGCTCGCGCGGAGCCGGCGAGGCGGTCTTGCGCGGGCGAGCCGCCGGGTCGGGCATCCGATTGTCGCGATGAGCAGGCTGGATGGCGGCTGTGGCGTTCAGCCTGATATAGCGGTTCCTGCTGCAGGAGGGGACTGCTGACGCGTTCTTCGACGTCGACGCATCCCCCGGAATGAATTCCGTGGCGATATTTCGGTTCGATCAGTTCAGGGCCCGGGATGGCCGGGCGCTGCATGTGTGCGGCAGTGTGGAAGATTTTTCTAATGGCCACCGAGCTGCCAGCATGGAGCCGCTAAGGGGGTTGTCGGGGAAATCCCTTTGTTGACACGCATTATCGCCATGTTTATAGTCCATAATATAAACTTTTGTCCATATAGAGGAAAAATGCCGGTCGAAAGCCGAGATGGCAGTCCACTGACGCCTTATCAATATCCCAATCCGCGGGAAGCACTGCCCGAGATTGTCATCCCCGCTGCCATGCCGGATGACGAAAGGCTCTGGGTGCCGCAGGGGGATCGCGTCTGGTTCCGGCCGCTGTGCCTGAACGCCAGCCAGGGTTATTGGGTGAATTTGCTCCGAGTGCGCCGTTCAGGCGTGCTGACGCGCCACCGGCATCCGCAAGCGGTGCATGGCTTGGTTCTCAAGGGGCGATGGCGCTACCTGGAGCACGACTGGGTCGCGCAGGAAGGCAGCTATGTATACGAGCCGCCGGGCGAAACGCACACGTTGTATGTGCCCGAGGATGTGGAGGAAATGGTCACCTATTTCCTGGTGAACGGGATCATGTACTACACGGACCCTTGGGGAAAAGGGCTCGGCTACGAAGACGTTTTTACCAAGATCGACATGTGTCGCAAACATTTCCACGCAGTGGGGCTCGGAGAGGATTTCGTGTCGCAGTTCATACGTTGAACTCCCGCTGCCTAGATTCCCGACAAAACCATAAGGAGGACCCCCGAATGAAAAAATGGCTTGTGCTGGCTGTCGGCCTTCTGGCCTATGGCCTTTCGTTCCCGAGTGCAGCGACGGCTGCGGACTATCCGGCGCGTCCGGTGGAGCTGGTGGTGAACTTTCCGCCCGGCGGAGGTACCGATGTCGTGGCGCGCGCTTTTGCCGAAGCGGCCCGTCCCCACATGGCGCACGGTTTCGTTATTGTGAACAAGCCGGGAGCCGCCGGCGCCATTGGCCTGACTTATATCGGCAATGCCAAGCCCGATGGCTATCACCTGGGTTTCGTGACGGTGGACATGACCAGCGTGCCGCATTTGGGTTTGACGAAGATGACGGTGGATGACTTCGTGCCGGTGGCGATGCTCAGCGAGGACCCTTCCGCCTTGACGGTACGGGCCGAAGCGCCGTACAAGACGCTGGATGAGTTCATCGCCGCCTCAAGGAAAACGCCGGGAGGCCTAGAGGTCGCCAACCCAGGGACCGGTTCCATCTATCACCTAGCGGCCGAAATGTTCAAGAACGCGGTAGGGATGGAAATGAATCCGGTGCCTTTTACCGGCGCCAATCCGGCCGTATTGTCCCTCCTGGGTGGGCATATCGACGCCGTGGTTACCAGCCCCGCGGAAGTGGCCCAGCACGTGGCGGCGGGCAAGCTCCGCATTCTGGGGATCATGGCCGAAAAGCGTATGCCGACCTTTCCGGACGTGCCCACGATGCGGGAACAAGGGTACGACGTAGTCATCGGCGCCTGGCGCGGTCTGATTGCGCCCAAGGACACGCCGCAGCCGGTGGTCGAGGCCTTGCGCGATATCAGCGTGGCTGCCTTGCGGGAGCCGGTGTTCGCGCAGACATTGGCCGCCCAGAACCTCAGCGTCGTTTATAAGGACCAGCGGGCATTTTCCGAAGTGATTCAGAAGGACAACGTGCGCTTTCGCGAATTGTTGGGCCAGCTCGGTCTAATGACGACAAGGCAGTAACACCGGCAAGCTCAAGGTGTACCGCGCAGTTTGTCGCCTATGCCCTGGCAAGCATTACGCAGTGGCTCGACATAGGCAAGCAGCGGGTCGGCCGCTTCGCGATAACGCAAGGTGGTTACGCTGACGCAGGCCGCCACGCTTCCCTGGCGGTCGAATACCGGTGCCCCGAAACAGCGGATGCCGTCTTCCTGCTCTTCGTCGTCCACGGCCCAGCCGCGCTCCCGAATTTGTTCGAGCTGTCGCCGCAGGGCCGCCTTGTCCCGTAACGTCTTGGGCGTGAGCGCCGGCCAGGGCTCCGGAATGCCGGCCAGCAATTCGCCTCGCCGCCCGGACGGCTGGAAAGCCAGGTAAGCTTTGCCTACCGAGCTACTGTGCAAGGCGACTTTGGTCCCGATGCGCGATGACATCTGGACGGCGCGCGGGCTTTCGAGCTTGTCGACGAAGACCATGTCCGTGCCGTCGAACACGGCCAGGTGAACGGTTTCGCCAGTTCGGTCGCGCAGCTCGGCCAGGAAAGGCTCGGCCAACCGGCGCAAGTCCGACTGCCGCCAACTCTGGCTGGCCAGTGACAGAAGACGTGGCCCCAGCGCAATCTTGCCAGTCAGCGCGCTTTCCGCCAGGAGGCCCTCGGTCATCAAGGCATAGACCGTACGATACGCCGTGCCCCGGGGAAACCCAGAGGCCTTGCACAGTTCCGTCAGGGTCATGGGTAGCGGGGCGTCAGCCACCAGTTGCAATATCCGCATGAACTTGGTGAATGCCGCCGTGCCCGCCACTTTATCGCCGGCATCGGTCCCCGTGTCTTTTCCACTCAACGCTGCATGCTCCAGACCGCTGGGTTAGTCGGGGCCGACAATACCCTATCGTTCCGCTCGCGGCAAATATCCGGGCGATGCCGAGGTGTTCTGACCTGAATGACGGCCAGGCTTCCTACACCGCCACCCGGATGCCTGCCTTTCCCGCCGTAGGTGGCCATGACGGTCGTTGAGCCCGTCGTGTTCGGGAGGGTCATGATGATGGCCGTGGCCGTGGCGATTTCCGGTTTCTCAAATCCGGTTCGGATGAACCATGCGTACAACCTATTGAATCTTCACGGCTAACGGTTTGCCGGGCGACGGTTCGGCTTGGACATAGGCAAGGCGACTGCGCTGTCGTCGCTCATCGTACCGGCCACGGCAGAGCTGTCCTTTACGTTATTCGCCGGCGGCCTGGAGCGATGATGGTGTCTGCAGGATCGGCGGCGGGCGCGATGGAGCGGGTGCTCGGAGAGCGCCTAAACTTACCCTTCTGTTATTCAATAATCGTTGTATCATTGAATAATGAACGAAGCCCTCGCCGTTGCCGCCCTCGGGGCGCTCGCCCATCCCCAGCGCCTGCGCGCGTACCGGGCGCTGGTCGTCGCCGGCCCGGCAGGGCTGACTCCCAGTGTCCTGGCGGACCGCCTCGGGGTGGCGCGCAACGCGCTGTCCTTCCACCTGAAGGAGCTGTCGCATGCCGGCCTGATCGGCGTGGAACAGCAGGGACGCAACCTGATCTACCGTGCCGACTTCGCCAGGATGAACGGCCTGCTCGGCTACCTGACCGAGCATTGCTGCCAGGGCGGGGTCTGCGAAGCCACCGGCGCCGGCCGCCGCACGGAGTGCTGACGCCTTGCCGCAACCCGCTATCGAGACATCCATGGAAAACAAGGTCTACGACGTGCTGTTCATCTGCACGGGCAATTCCGCGCGGTCCATCCTGGCCGAAGGGTTGCTCAACGGCCTTGGCCAGGGCCGGTTCCGGGCGTATTCGGCGGGCAGCCGCCCCAAGGGAGACGTGCACCCGATGGCGCTGGAGACCCTGCAGGGGCTGGGGTTGCCGGCGGCCGGCTATCGGAGCAAGAGCTGGAACGAGTTCGTGCGGCCCGGCGCGCCGCGGTTCGATTTCATTTTCACGGTGTGCGACAACGCCGCCGGCGAAGTGTGCCCGGTCTGGCCGGGCAAGCCCATGTCCGCGCACTGGGGCATGCCCGATCCGGCGGCGGTGGAAGGCTCTGACGAGGCCAAGGCCAGGGCCTTCCAGGATACCGCGCTGGCGCTCAAGCGCCGCATCGAGCTTTTCCTGTCATTGCCTTTGGATCGGCTGGGCGCCATGTCCCTGCAGGACGAGCTGCGCGGCATCGGCCGGGCATGAGCAAAGGAATCCGGATGTCCGCGCAAGCCTGCACGCCGGCGCGTCCGGCTGCGCCCATGAGCGTGTTCGAGCGCTACCTGACCGTCTGGGTCTTGCTGTGCATCGTCGCCGGGGTCGCCTGCGGCCAGTGGGCGCCCGGCGTCTTCCAGGCCGCCGGGCGCCTGGATCTGGCCCGGGTCAATCTGCCGATGGGGCTGCTGATCTGGCTCATGATCGTTCCCATGCTCATGAAGGTGGATTTCGGCGCGCTGGGGCAGGTGCGCAGGCACTGGCGCGGGATAGGCGTGACGCTGTTCGTGAACTGGGCCGTCAAGCCGTTCTCGATGGCCTTCCTGGCATGGCTGTTCGTGCGGCAAGTCTTCGCGCCCTGGCTGCCCGCGGAGCAGCTCGACAGCTACATCGCCGGGCTGATCCTGCTGGCGGCCGCGCCGTGCACGGCCATGGTGTTCGTATGGAGCCGCCTGACGGGCGGCGATCCGCTGTTCACGCTTTCCCAGGTGGCCCTGAACGACGCCATCATGGTGTTCGCCTTCGCGCCCATCGTCGGGCTGCTGCTGGGCCTGTCGTCCATTACCGTGCCCTGGAGCACGCTGCTGGCCTCGGTGGGGCTTTACATCGTCGTTCCCGTCATGATTGCTCAGGGCTGGCGCCGCGCCTTGCTACGCCGGGGGGAGGGGGCGCTGGAGGCCACGCTCGGCAGGCTGGGCCCGCTGTCCACTGCCGCGCTGCTGCTGACCCTGGTCCTGCTGTTCGCTTTCCAGGGCCGGGCCATCCTGCAGCAGCCTCTGGTCATCGCCATGCTGGCCGTGCCCATCCTGATCCAGGTCTTTTTCAATTCCGGCCTGGCGTACTGGCTGAACCGCCGTGTCGGCGAAGCGCACGGCATCGCCTGCCCGTCGGCGCTCATCGGCGCGTCCAATTTCTTCGAATTGGCCGTGGCGGCGGCCATCAGCCTGTTCGGCTTCGAGTCCGGGGCGGCCCTGGCCACGGTGGTGGGCGTGCTGATCGAGGTTCCTGTCATGCTGCTGGTAGTGCGTATCGCCAATCGGTCGCGCGGCTGGTACGAGCGCAGTTGAATTTCTAGGGCAATTTCCAAGAGCGCCCGGGGACGGGATACCTGTCTCCGGGGCGCAGGCAACGGACCGATACCCTCGCCGCTACGGGGTTGCGGGGCGGGCGGCGGCGCCGATCCCCCGCCCGGCAAGGGCACTTGCATGCTTGGCGGGAATTTCCGATAATCATTCTCATGTACGTTTGTATCTGCAACGCCGTCACCGAACGCCAGATTCACGCCAGCGTGAGCCGGGGTTCCTGCACGCTATCGGACCTCCAGTTCGACCTCGGCGTGGCGACCTGCTGCGGCTGCTGCGCCGAAATGGCGCAAAGCTATCTTCCCCAGGCGGACGCCTCCGTGTGTTGCGAAAGCGCAACAAGCTGCCAGCCTTGCCCTGGGCGCTGCGAACCTCGGGTCGCGCCGCGCGAAACGGCGGCCTTTCCTCTGTCCGGTTCGCCCGTTTCCCTGCCCGAAGCCGCCTGAGCGCCGCATGAATGTGTGGCGGGTGCGCAATCCCGTCCGCCACGCAGACTCATTCTCATTTTCCTGACGGTTTCCGCTCGCCTTTCCAGAGCCTTTTACCAAATGCGCCCGCGAGGTTTGCCGGGGCGCGCACGGGTGCTAGGCTGCGAGGATTCGTTCCGGGTGCCGGCGTCCGGCCGGCATGCCGCGGGCGCGCCCGACGGGCGGCGTCCGCCGCCCGCGCCGGAACGGGGCCTTGCCAGGCCGCCCAGTCAGGAGTCCGACATGAAAGGCGACAAAACCGTCATCCAGTACCTCAACAAGCAGCTCACCAACGAGCTGACGGCCATCAACCAGTATTTCCTGCATGCGCGCATGCTGCGCCATTGGGGCCTGAACAAGATGGGCAAGCACGAGTACGAAGAATCCATCGAGGAAATGAAGCACGCCGACAAGCTGATCGAGCGCATCTTCATGCTCGACGGCCTGCCCAACCTGCAGGACCTGAACAAGCTGCTGGTGGGCGAGACGGTGCCCGAGATCTTGTCCTGTGACCTGACGCTGGAGCAAGGTTCGCAGGTGGTACTCAAGGACGGCATCGCGCATTGCGAATCGGTGCGCGACTACGTCTCGCGCGACCTGCTGCAGGAGATCCTCGACGACACCGAGGAGCATATCGACTACCTCGAGACGCAGATCGGCCTGCTCGAGCAGGTGGGCCTGCAGAACTACCTGCAGAGCCAGATGGCCGAGTAGGCCGGTTTCCGTAAGGGGCGCGCTGCCTGCCGGGCGTCGCGCCGTCGCTGCGCCGGGCTCGTGCAGCGACGCCCGGGCCGCCTGCGCGTGCGGCCGCTGCCGGGCGGCTTCCCGCCCGTTCGCGATTCCTTCCCGTTTTGTCACCTGGCTGACAGGCCGCGCGCGGCGCCGGCGCTAAGATCCTTCGACACGATCAGCGAACGAAGGAGACGGGACCATGGAATTCGGAGTCAGGCTCGCCGTTCAGGGCGAGATGGGCGCGAAGGGCCAGGGCTGGGACTACACGCGCGAGATGGCCCTGGAAGCCGAGGCGACGGGCTACGATTCGGTCTGGCTGCCGGACCACGTCATCAATGCGCACATGGCGCGCGCCGTTCCGATGCTGGAGAACTGGACGGTGATCTCGGCGCTGGCCGCGCTGACCCGCAAGGTGCGCTTCGCCGGCCACACGTTCAACAACTCGCTGCGCAATCCGGCCCTGATGGCCAAGATGGCGGCCACCTTCGACGTCATGTTCGGCGGCCGGCTGATCTATTCGCTGGGTTCGGCCTGGTTCCGCGACGAGACCGTGGGCTACGGGCTGCCCTGGGAGGAGCACGACGCGCGCGTGGCCAGGCTGCGCGAATCGCTGCTCATCGCGCGGCGGCTGTGGACCGAGCCGCAGGTCTCGTTCGAAGGCGAATACTACCGGCTGGAAAACGCCATCCTGGAGCCCAAGCCGCTGCAGCAGCCCCACATTCCCATCTGGGTGCCCGGCGATTCGCAGCCCACGCGCGATCTGGTCGCCGAGCTGGCCGATTGCTGGCTGATCTATTCCAAGCCGCCGGAAGTGATACACGAATGGACGCAGGACATGCGGCGGCGGGCCGGCCGGAATATTCCCATCGCCATCTCCACCGTCTGCCTGGCCGGGCTGGGGGACGAGCAGGTGCAGCGCTGGAGCCATCTCTATGCCGAAGAACGCAAGCACCGCTTTGCGGTGCCGCCCACGCCCGCCGACGTGCTTGCCGAGAACCTCTGGGGCACGGTGGAACAGTGCGTGGACCGGATCCGGCAGTGGCAGGAGGCCGGCGTCACGCACCTGATCATCCAGCCCATCCCGCCGCTGGAAGGCATGCGCTTCTTCGCGCGGGAGATCATGCCGGTGTTCAAGGCCGCGGCTTTCGCCGCGCCGGCCTGAGCGGGCGCCGTCCGCGAGCGGCTAATATCCGGGCATGCGCGAATATGCCCTGCGGCTCGGCCTGGACCTGGGCGCGACGCTGTCGCCCCAGGAGGTCGAGCTCGTCCGCTCGCACGGCACGGCGCGCCAGTTCGAGCGCGGCACCGTGCTGGCGCGCCAGGATTCGCCCGCCACGTATCTGGACTTCCTGCTGAGCGGCGCGGTCAAGACCTACCAGACCCATGCCAGCGGCCGGGAGTCGGTCCTGCGCATCCACCTGGCCGGCAGCATCATCGGGCTGTCGTCGCTGACCTCGAGCGGGCGCTGGGACGCAACCTCGGTCGCCCTGAAGGCGTCGCGCACCATCCGCATTTCGCGCGCGGATTTCGTCGCGCTGCTGGAAAGCCGGCCCGCCCTGGGGCTCAAGCTGATCTCGCTGCTGGCCGACCGCCTGAGCGACCTGCATTTCCGCATCGGCGAACTGCAGGCCCAGGCGGTCCAGCAGCGCCTGGCGCACGTCCTGCTTTCGCTGAGCCGCGCCGACCCGGACGACCCCCGCGGCGGCGGGGACATTCCCCTGACCCACGAGGAACTGTCGCAGATGATCAATGCGCGGCGCCAGACGGTGACCAGCGCACTGTCGCGCTTCGCCGAGGAAGGGCTGGTGGCGGGCTCGAACCGCATGGTGCGGGTGCTGGACCGCGACGGGCTGGAAAACAAGCTGTGCGGTTGAACCGCCGGTGCGCAGGCGTCCGGCCGGCGCATGGCGGCAAGGGTTCGCGGGAGCCCGGCACGGCCTGGCCGGGTCACCGGCGCGTGCAGGTAACGGTCGCGAACTGCGGCCGCGGCGCAGGGCCGGCCCCGATCAAGGCCGCCGAGGGCACTCGTCGATGCTGCCCCAGGCTGCGTTGGGCGCGCAATACTTGTTGCGGGCCGCCCAGGCGCAGGTGGGACGCTCGAAGAACCCCAGCGTGGCGCAATGGGCCAGCTCGCGGCGCAGGCTGTCCTGCCAGCTGGCGTCTTCGGGCGGCGGCGCGGGCGGGGCCGCGGGCGGCGCCTCCACGGGCTGCAGCACCGGTGGCCGGCCGGCGGCCGGTGCCTCGCTGCGGGTGACGTCCAGCGTGGCCACGTCGCTGGGGCTCGAAGGCAGGGCGGCGCCGGCGTCGGCGATCTTGCGGGCCTCGTCGGGGCTGAGGCGGTCGCGGGCGATGAGTACGGACGGGTCGGTAACGGTTTCGAACAGGGAGACCGTGGGCACGTTCCAGTCGGTGGCGTCGCGCTCGCGCGGCACGCCCAGGGTGCCGTCCACGCGGGGCTGGGGCGGCTGGGCCACGTAGGGCTTGCCGTCGGCGTCCAGCACGACCTGGTCGGGGTCGGGCTGGTTCTGGCCGGGAGGGGCGGTGGCGGCCGGGGCGTGGGCGACCAGCCAGTCGCCCAGCTGCAGGCCGGCCCAGGCGGAGGCGCCGAGGGCTGCCAATAGGGTTACGAACAGTAAACGCCAGGACATTCGCTTCTCGTTCTTGCCGGCCGCCGGGGCGTCAACGCCCGCCGAAAACGTGTCCGCCGTGTTCGCGCATGGCATGGAATCTGACCTCGGGGTAGAGTTCCTCGGCCACCCGCAGCTGGGCGGATGACCCGATCAGGAAGGCCGGCGCATCCACCACATCATAGGCGATATGGGCGGCGTTGGCATCCATGAACTTGCGCAGCGCGCGCGGGTCTTCGGCGGTGATCCAGCGGGCCATGGAGTAGCGCGAAGGCAGCAGCCGCGCCTCCACGCCGTACTCGGTCTTGAGGCGGTGCGCCACCACCTCGAACTGCAGCTGGCCGATGGCGCCCAGCAGCAGGGTGGCGCCCGCGGCCACCGGGCGGAAGACCTGGATCGCGCCTTCCTCGCCCAGCTGGGTCAGGCCGGTGCGCAGCTGCTTGGTGCGCAGCGGGTCCTTGACTTCCACCGCCTGGAACAGCTCGGGAGCGAAGAAGGGCAGGCCGGTGAACTGCAGCGTCTCGCCTTCGGTCAGCACATCGCCCAGCTGCAGCACGCCGTGGTTGGGGATGCCGATGACGTCGCCCGCGTAGGCCTCGTCCAGCAGTTCGCGCCGCTGCGACAGGAAGGACACTACGTTGTTGGGCCGGATTTCCTTGCCAGTGCGCGACACCTTGAGCCGCATGCCGCGCTCGAAGCGGCCCGCGCTGACCCGCACGAAGGCCACGCGGTCCCGGTGCGCCGGGTCCATGTTGGCCTGCACCTTGAAGACCACGCCGGCGAAGCGCGGCTCGTCCGGCCGGACCTCGCGCTGCATGGCGTGGCGGGGGCCGGGCGGGGGCGCCTGCTCGACCAGCGCGTCGAGCACTTCCTGCACGCCGAAGTTGTTGACCGCCGAGCCGAAGAACACCGGCGTCTGCCGCCCGGCCAGGAAAGCCTCGCGGTCGAAGGGCGGGGCGGCCTCGTTGATGAGCTCGATCTCGCCGTGCGCCTGCTCGTAGGCGTCGCCGAAGCGTTGGGCGATGGCGGGGCTGTCCAGGCCGTCGATGATCTCGTCCTCGTCCGAGCGCCGCTCCTGGCCAGGGCGGAACACGCGCATGCGGCCGCGCCGGATGTCGAACACGCCGCCGAAGCGCTTGCCCATGCCAACCGGCCATGAAAAGGGCACGGCGTCCATGCCCAGGTGCTGCTCGATTTCCGAGAGCAGCTCCAGCGGCTGGCGCACTTCGCGGTCGAGTTTGTTGACGAAGGTGATGATGGGCGTGTTGCGCGCGCGGCAGACCTGCAGCAGCCGGATGGTCTGGGGTTCGACGCCGTTGGCCGCATCGATCACCATCAGGGCGGCGTCGACCGCGGTCAGCACCCGGTAGGTGTCTTCGGAGAAGTCCTGGTGGCCCGGAGTGTCCAGCAGGTTGAGAACGCAGCCGCGGTATTCCATCTGCATCACCGAGGATGCCACCGAGATGCCACGCTGCTTTTCGATTTCCATCCAGTCCGAGGAGGCATGGCGCGACGCCTTGCGGGCCTTGACGCTGCCGGCGATCTGGATGGCGCCGGCAAACAGCAGGAGTTTTTCGGTGAGGGTGGTCTTGCCGGCGTCGGGGTGGGAAATGATGGCGAACGTGCGGCGGCGCGCGACTGCTTCGGAGAGGCTCATGGGCCGGGATTTTAGCCGTTCCGGCATGTGCGCCCCGGTCGGCGGGCCGGAGCGGGACGGCGGCGCCGGTTTCCGCCGGACCGCCGTGCGGGCGGCGGTGCCGCGCGAGCCGGCACTAGGCGGCGCGGCGGAAGCTGGCCAGGAAGACCCCGGCCAGCACGAACAGCGACCCGAAGGCGCGGTTCATCCAGCGGATGTGGCGGGGGGTGCGCAGCAGCCGCAGCACCCGGGCCGCCAGCAGGGTGTAGACCGCCATGGCGACCGTGTCGGTGAAGGCGAGGGTGGCGGCGATCGCGGCGTACTGCGGCGCCAGGGCATGCGCCGGGTCGATGAACTGGGGCACGACGGCCAGCAGGAACACGGTGCCCTTGGGGTTGCTGGCGTTGACCAGGAAGCCGCGCCGCACCAGCGCGGCCACCGATTCGGCGCCGGGGGCGCCGTCGGGCGTGGCGGCCACCGGCGCGGCGTCGGTGCGGAACTGGCGCACGCCCAGGTAGATCAGGTAGGCCACGCCCAGCCACTTGACCGCGGAGAAGGCGATTTCCGAGGTCGCCAGCAGCGCGCCCAGACCGACGCCTACCACCAGGATCTGGAACAGGATGCCCAGGATCAGGCCCAGCGTGTTCCAGTAGCCGCGGGCGAAGCCGTGGCGCAGCCCCGAGGCCATGGCCGAAATCGCGCCGGCTCCGGGCGAAAAGGAAATCGCCCAGGACGCCGCGAAGAAGGCGAGCCAGGTGGACAGGGTCATGGCGGCAGCCCCGGACGCGCTATTTGGACAGCAGGGCGCCCCGGCGTCCCCCGCCCGCGCCGCGGCCGGCGGGAGCGGACGGCCGCGGCGCGGGGCGGCGTTCGCCATCGCGCGTGCGGGCGCCTCCCGCGCGCGGCTCGGGCGCATGGCTTGCGCCGCGGTGGGACGCACGTTCGGCCTGCCGTCCGCGGCCGCCCCCGCCGCCACCCCCGCCGCCACCCCCGCCGCGGCGGGGCAGCGGGGGCCGGTCGTCGACCTCGGGCGTGATGTGCGCGGGGGCCACCCAGCCGGCCACGGGCCGGCGCTCGATGGGACGCTTGATGAGGTGCTCGATGGCCTTGAGCAGCTTGATCTCGCTGGCGTCGACCAGCGACACCGCCGCGCCGGTGGCCCCGGCGCGGCCGGTGCGGCCGATGCGGTGCACGTAGTCTTCCGGCACGTTGGGCAGCTCGAAATTCACCACCTGCGGGAGCTGGTCGATGTCCAGGCCGCGTGCGGCGATGTCGGTGGCCACCAGCACGCTGACCTTGCCCTGCTTGAAGCCCTCGAGCGCGCGGGTGCGCGCGGACTGGCTCTTGTTGCCGTGGATGGCGGTGGCCGACAGGCCGTCCTTGACCAGCTTTTCGGCCAGCCGGTTCGCGCCGTGCTTGGTGCGCGTGAAGACCAGCACCTGGTGCCAGCCGCTCTGGCGGATGATGTGGCTGAGCAGGTCGCGCTTGTGGCCCTGGTCGACCAGGTGCACGCTTTGCTCGACCAGCTCGGAGGCCGTGTTGCGCGCGGCCACCGAGACTTCGCCGGGATCGCGCAGCACGCCCCTGGCGAGCTGGCGGATTTCGTCGGAGAAGGTGGCCGAGAACAGCAGGTTCTGGCGCTTGGCGGGCAGCAGGGCGAGCACCTTGCGGATGTCGCGGATGAAGCCCATGTCCAGCATGCGGTCGGCCTCGTCGAGCACCAGGATCTCGACGCCGGACAGGTCCACGGTCTTTTGCCCGGCGTGGTCCAGCAGGCGCCCCGGCGTGGCCACCAGGATGTCGAGCGGCTTCTTGAGCGCGGCGATCTGCGGGTTGATGTTGACGCCGCCGAACATCACCATCGATTTCAGCGGCATGTGCTTGCCGTAGGTCTGCACCGATTCCTCGACCTGGGCGGTGAGCTCGCGGGTGGGCGTGAGGATCAGGCAGCGCGGGCGGCCGGGGCGGCGCTGCGCGGGCGGCGTCTGCGCCAGCAGGTGCAGGATGGGCAGGGTGAAGCCGGCGGTCTTGCCGGTGCCGGTCTGGGCGGCGGCAAGCAGGTCGCCGCCGGCCAGCACCTGGGGAATGGCCTTGGCCTGGATGGGCGTGGGCGAGGTGTATCCGGCTTCGGCAATGGCGCGCAGCAAGGGCTCGGCCAATCCGAGGTCGGCGAAGGTAATGGGGGTATTCAAGGACGACTCCAGCGGCATCCCGTCGTCCATGGTGGAAGACGCCAATCCGGTGCACGCGCAAGGGGAGCGAGGGAAAGCCCGCGGGAGCGGGCCCGGCGCAGGAGCGCCTGGGACGACGCGACGATTGGTATTTCACGTCTGGCCGCTATTGTACTGCACGCCGGGCGCAGCGCCCGGCACGGTCGTCAGCCGCCGTCGGCCGGGGCCGGCGCGTCCAGCAGCGCCGCGGCCAGCGACCGCACCACGGCTTCGCGGCGCGGGCTGTCGGCCAGGCGGCCGGAAAGCGAGGACCAGGACGGCTGGCTGCGCGCCTCGGCCAGCGCCTCGGGCAGGGGGCCGCTGCGCCAGGCCTCGTCCGACGGCGGCGCCAGCCGCAAGGGGTCGCGCGCCGCGTGGCCGCGCCGCTCCAGCGCGCGGGCCAACGCCTGCTGGCGCAGCGCCAGCAGGCGCAGCACCGGATCGTCCACCGTGAGTTCGCGCCAGCCGCGCAGGCGGCCCAGCACGCGCTGGCCCAGCCGGTCGGCGCCCTGCCACAGGCCGCCGGCGGCCGCGCCGATCAGGGTGGCGGCGCCCAGGCTCAGACCGGCGGTGAAGGCGTCGAGCGTGGCGCCCGCCATGGCGCCGGCCACCATGCCCTTGCCCAGGCCGATGCCCATGTCCTTGAGCGCCTGGGGATGGAACAGGTCCATGCCCCAGCGCGTGCCGTCCAGCGGCAGCGGGTCGGCCGCGTAGTCGCCGGGGCGGAAGCGGTAGAGCGCCAGCAGGGCCTCGACGCATTGCTGCTCGCGCGCCCGCACGCGCTCGCGCACGCCGGCCAGTGCCGCCTGCTCGTCTTCGCCGCCGCGCACCGGCAGCCGCAGCGCCGCCACGTCGACCAGCATGTCCGCCACCAGGCCGGCGGCGGCCTCGCGCCGCTCGCGGCGTTGGCGGTCCAGGTCGGCCATCAGCGCGGCCAGCGCCGGGCGGTGGCGGTCCAGCAGGGTGGCCAGGCGGGAATACAGCTGCTGCTCGCCGTCCAGGGCCGGCGCCACGGTGTCGAATTCCACCTGCACGTGCAGGCCCAGCCGGCCCAGGGCCTCGCGCCATGCGTCGGCGCGGTGCGGCGGGCGCCCCACGAAGTTCAGCACCGGCAGCAGCGGGCGGGCGCAGCCGGCCAGGATGGCGAGCTCGTCGCGGTGCTTGCCCAGCACGGGGTCGCGGGCGTCGATGACGTACAGCGCGGCGTCGCAGTCCAGCAGCTTGCGCAGCACGCGCGCTTCCTGCTCGAACCGGCCGTGGGCCTCGGGGCCTTCCAGGAAGCGTTGCACGCGGGCCGGGCCGTCCAGCCGTTCGCCGGGGCGGGGCAGGCGCTCCAGGAATTCCAGCAGCGCGATGCCGTCCTCCATGCCGGGCGTGTCGAACAGTTCCAGCACGGGCCGGCCCTGGGCCAGCAGCCGCGAGCCTTCGACGCGCCGCGTGGTGCCGGGGCTGTCGGCGACCTTGCCGAAGGCCGGGTCGCGCGTGAGCGTGCGCATCAGCGAGGTCTTGCCGGTATTGGTGTGGCCGGCCACGGCCACCTTCAGGACGTCGGCGGATTCAGGCATCGCCGTGCTCCAGCCAGCGCGCCGCATCCTGCGCGGCGGAGAAGGCCGGGGCGGCCAGGCCGGCGGCCGCCAGGCGTTCGCGCCACGTGGGCGTGCGGTCCGGCCCGGCGGCGGGGCGCAGCAGCCAGATGCGAGTGTCGCCGGCCAGCCCGGCCAGCGCGGCGACGAGCGCCAGCGTGCCGCGGTCGGGAGTCTGGCCGGCGTCGCAGGCCAGCAGCAGCCGGGCGGGAGGCCGGCGCGAGAGCGCGTCCAGCAGGGCCTGCCGCTGCTCGCGGGTGTCCAGCACGGCCGGGCAGTCCACGCCGGCGGGCAGGGGCAGCGGCGGCCAGGGCTGGTCGGCCGGCAGTTCGATGCCGGCCAGCACGGCGTCGGCGCCGGCGGACCCGGCCGGCCGGCCCAGCCTCGGCGCCGCGTCGGGGCCGTCGGGCGCGTCCGCGCCCAGGGGTTCGACCGAGGGACAGAGCCGTTCCTGCAGGCCGGCATAGCCAGGCAGGGAGGGGTCGATGCGCAGGCCGCGCAGGGCCGCCGCCGCGCGAGCCGCGCACCAGGCGGCGGCCAGCAGCCGGGGCGCGATGCCGTAGACGGCCAGGGCGCCGATCAGCCAGCCGGACCAGGCCGCGCGGGCGCCGGGCGGCAGCGCCTGCAGGCCATCGCTGGCGCGCACCATGGCCTCGTCGGGCAGCGCGAATCCCAGCCGCGCCGGCAGCCAGCCGACGGCTCGGGCCAGGCGCACGAAGGTATCGGGGTCGAGCAGGGTGGTTTCCCAGGCGAAGCCGTAGCGGCGGGTGGAGAGCACCACCAGCAGCGCCAGCAGGGCGGCCGTCAGCGCGAGCAGCCACCAGGCGTGGGTCACGGCGCCCAGCAGCCAGCGCAGGGCCCCGTGGCGCGCCAGCAGCGTGCTCAGCGCCTGCGGCGCCAGGGCGGCGTCCGGCCCGCGGGCCAGGCGGCGCGTGGCCCACAGCCAGGCCTGGCCCAGCCAGGAGCCCTCGCCGCCGCCCACCAGGAAGCTGCCCAGCCACAGCAGCATGGTCAGCGCGTGCAGGCCCAGCAGCGCGCCCAGCGCCCAGAGGATGTTGACGGGACGGGCGCCGTCGCCCAGCGCCGCCGTGGCGGCGCCGGCGCCGGCGAGGACGGCGAAGGCCGCGGCCGCGGCCAGGGTCGCCGCCGCGGCCCGCCGCCAGCCTTGCAGGGTGGCCGGCAGGCCGTTGCGCTCGCCCAGCGAGCGGGCGCGGGCCAGTACGCGGTCCTGGAAGGCGGGGCCGGCCAGGCGGGCCTGGCGCACGGCGTGCGCGTCGTCCAGCGGCCCCCAGTGGGCTTCGCGCAGGCGGAGGGTTTCGGCCAGCCAGTGGTCGGCCAGCGCGCCGGAGCGCGGCATGTCAGCCGCGGGGCGGCTGCGGCGCGGGCCTTTGGCCGCGGCCGAACCAGGCGTCGAGCTTTTCGTTGGCGCGGCGCTTGACGTCGTCGTTGATGTGGAAGGCAACCGTGGCGAGCGCGGCACTCATCACGGCCAGGTCGTCGGTATAGCCCACCAGCGGCGCGAGGTCGGGCACCGCATCCAGCGGCAGCACGAAATACCCCAGCGCGCCGTAGACCACCCGCCGCGCCCATTTCGGGGTGTCGGGGTTCTGCACGGCGTAGTACAGCCAGAGGGCCTTTTCCATGGCCTGGCTGCCGGCGGCCCGCGCGTGGCGCGCGGCCTTGCGCCAGAAGCGGCCTTCGGAATAGGCGGGCTCGTAGGTGCTGCGGATGGCGGCCATGGCGTCTCCTGGAGTCCGCCGCCGGTACGGCCGGCGGCAATGGAACGGGAACGATTTTAGACCCGGGGGCGGGCCGCTGGTTCCGGCCTGCCGCCCGGGGGGCCCGCCAGGCGCTCCCGCGGGCGTCAGCGGCCCTGGAAGTTCGGGCTGCGCTTGGCGCGCATGCTCGCCATGCCCTCCTGGCGGTCGGCGCTGTCCATGACCTTCTCGACTTCGCGCATGGCGTGGCTGGCGTACTCCATGGGGCTGCGCGGCAGGACGCGGCCGACGAAGTCCTTGAGCATCGCCAGCACCATGGGCGCGTTCTGCGCCAGGCGCCGGGCGTAGGCCTGCGCCGCTTCCAGGTGCTGGCCCTGCGGCACGATCTTGTTGACGAAACCCACTTCGTAGGCCCGCCTGGCGTCGACTTCCTCGCCCAGCAGCAGGATTTCCATCGCCACCTTGTGCGGCATGCGCGCGGCCAGCGAGGCGATCAGGCCGCCGGCGAAGCCGAGCTTGGCCTCGGGGTAGCTGAAGCGCGCGTTCTCGGAGGCGACGCACAGGTCGCACATCTGGACCAGGGCCAGCGCGCCGCCCACGCACCAGCCGCCGACCGCGGCGACGATCGGCTTGCGCACCTCGATGTCGAAGCCGGGCGTGAAGCGGCGGTAGTCGGGGGTGGCCTCGTAATTGAGATCCTTGCCCACAGAGAACGCCCGCTCGCCGGCGCCTGTCAGGATGGCCACCAGGTCGTCGCTTTCGTTGAACCGGCGCCAGGCGGCCGCCAGGCCGAGCTCGACGTCGGCGTTGATGGCGTTGAGCCGGTCCGGCCGGTTCAGGGTGATGGTCGCGATCCGGTCTTCGGACGAATAGGTCACTGCGTCGCTCATGCGGGGTCTCCCTGGTTGTCTGCGGAATCGAGGTGCGCGAAGCGCTGCGCGAGCTGGCTTTTGAGTACCTTGCCGTTGGCCGCCAGCGGCAGGGCCGGCACGATCACGATGCGGGCGGGCCGCTTGTAGGGCGAGAGGGCCGCGGCGGCGTGCCGGGCCAGGTCCGGGGCCCGGGCGGTGGAGCCCTTGGCCAGTTCCACGTAGGCTACGACTTCTTCGTTGCCGGGCACCGGGCGGCCGATCACGGCCGAGTGGAGCACGTCGGGATGCGCGTTCAGGACGGTCTCGACTTCCAGCGGATAGACGTTGAACCCGGAGCGGATGATCACGTCCTTGGTCCGGCCGACAATGAAGAGCCGCCCGTCGGGATCGCGGCGCGCCAGGTCCTGGGTGTTGAACCAGCCCTGCGCGTCCACCGCCTGGCGCGTGAGCGCCTCGTTGCGGAAGTAGCCCCGCATCAGGTTGGGGCCGCGGGTCCACAGCTCGCCGACCTCGCCGTCGGGCAGGTCGCGCCCCTGGGGGTCGCGGATGGCGACTTCCACGCCGGGCAGCGGCCGTCCGACGGAGTCGTCGGGGTTGGGCTCGTCCATGCGCGTCCAGCAGATGGACGCCGCTTCCGTCAGGCCGTAGCCGTTGTGCAGCGCGCAGCCCAGCATGGCCTGCGCTTCGGCCTTGACGGTGGCATCGATGGGCGCGCCGCCGGCGGCGGCGAAGCGCACATGGGGAAAGCCGGCGATGCCCGCCTGGCGGCAGTGCGAGGCGAGCTTGGAGAACATGGCGGGCGCGCCCTGTACGGCGGTGATGCCTTCGCGCAGCAGCGTCTCGGTGCATTGCGCCGGGGAGAAGCGCGACGCCAGGTGCAGGTAGGCGCCGTTGTGCAGGCTGCCCAGCAGCACGGAGGCATGCCCCATGACGTGGCTGACCGGCAGCAGGCCGTAGACCCGGTCGCCCGGCCCGATGCTGCGCATCCTGGCCATCATGGAAGCGATGTAGCAAAGGCCGCCGTGCGTCAGCATCACGCCCTTGGGCTGACCGGTGGTGCCCGTGGTGTAGATGGTCAGGGCGACGTCGTCGGGCATCGCGTAGTCGCCGTGCTCGGGCGATGCGGGTTCGGCCAGGCTGACGCGCCCCGGCAGCGGCCCCTGCGCCGGGCGGGCGCCGAGGGCATCGGCGTGGGCCTGGGCGTCGTCGGACTGGTCGTGGACGACGAATACGCGCCGCGGCATGGCGTGGGCCAGGATGCCGGCCACTTCCGCGGGCATCCGGCGCGCGTTCTCGGCGACGGTGCGCAGGCCCGCATGGCTGGCGGCCAGCAACAGCACGGCCAGCGCCGCGCTGTTCTCGCCGATCACCATGATCCGGTCGCCGGCGGATAGCCCGAGCGACGCCAGCCAGTCGCCGGTGCGGCGGATGGCCGCCGCCAGTTCGCCGTAGGTCAGCCGCAGGCCGGTTTCGTCGCCCAGGGCCGGGGCGTCGGGCTGCCGGGCCGCCTGGTCGAGGACGGGGCCGGCCGTGGTGGGAGAGGATGCGTTCATGTTTCGGGATGCTGGGCGAGGACTTCCAGGACGCGGTCGACGACGAGGTTGCTGACGCGGATTTCGGAGTCGGCCGTCAGGCCGCCGATGTGCGGCGTCAAGAGGAGATTGGGCGCGTCGGCCAGGGGCGAGCCGGGCCCCAGGGGCTCGGACTCGAAGACATCGATCGCCGCGGCGTACGGCCGGCCGCGGCGCAGCGCGTCGGCCAGCGCAGCCTCGTCCACGATGCCGCCGCGGGCGGCATTGACCAGCACCGAGCCGGGTTTCATGCACGCGAGACGCGCCGCGTCGAACAGCCGGCGGGTGCCGGGCACCAGCGGCAGGTGCAGGCTGACCACGTCGCTGGCCGCCAGCAGGTCGTCCAGCGGCAGCAGCCGGCAGCCGAATTCGGCCAGTACGGGCGAAGCCGGCTCGAGCGAGGGGTCGTGGGCGAGCACTTCCATGCCCATCGCCTTCGCCAGGCGGGCCGTGACCTGGCCGATGGAGCCGAAGCCCACCAGGCCCAGCGTGCGGCCCCAGATCTCGCGGCCCAGCAGCATAGGCGCGCGCGGCCACTTGCCGGCGGCCACTTCGGCCGACGAAAGATAGGCGCCGCGCAGCATCATCATGGCCGTGGTCATGACGTACTCGGCGACCGAGCGGGCGTTGGCGCCGATGGCGGGAATGATGCGTATGCCCCGCTCCCGGCAGCGCTCGACGTCGATGTTGTCCAGGCCCACGCCCTGGCGGCCGATGACCTTGCACCGGGTCAGGCTCTCGAGCAGTTCGCCGCGCATCTGCGTGCGCACGCGGATGACGAGGGCGTCGGCGTCGCGCGCGGCCTCGAGCAGCTCGGCGGGCCGCTCGACCAGCGTGGGGTCGTAGACGACGTCGTGGCGCGCGCGCAGCCGCTGCAGCGGTTCGTCGATCAGAACCTCGGGTATCACTATCTTCATATGGGCGCTCTCGTGTCCGCTATGATGTGGCCGTTTCCCGCCCGGGACGCCGCGCTCGGCCGCGGTCGGCGGAAAACGACGGGGAAGGGAACCGCGCGGCCGGGCGCGGCGGGGTGCCGGGCATTGCCCCGGCGGAGGCCTAGCCAAGCATGCTGATCCGGTCGTTGCGCGCGTTTCTGGCCCTGCACCGCTACGGCACGCTCGTCGCGGCGGCCGAAGCCGTGCATCTGTCCCAGGCTGCCGTCAGCGCGCAGATGAAGAACATCGAGCAGGAGCTGGGCGTCGAGCTGTTCGTGCGCACCAAGCGCTCGATCCGGCTCACGCCCGCCGGCCACCGGCTGGTTCCCCTGGCGCTGCGGGTGGTCGAAACCTACGAGGAAATGCGCGCGCTGGGCGACCGGGGCGCGGTGGCGGGCACGCTGTCGCTGGGCGTGATCACCAGTGCGCTGAGCGGCGTGCTGCCCGGGCTGCTGCGCAAGATCACGCTGGAGAACCCGCGGCTCGAAGTCAAGGTGGTGGCGGGCAATTCCATCGGCCTGGTCCAGCGGGTCGAATCGGGCGACCTGGACGCGGCCATCGTCACCCGGCCGCCCAGGGGCTTCTCTTCCGTTTCCAGCCTGCGCGTGCGGCACCTGTACTCGGAACCGTTCGCGCTGATCGCCCATCGCAGCATGGGCCACATGGACCTCGCCGGTATCCTGGCCGCCGCGCCGTTCGTGCGGTTCGACCCCAGCACCTGGGCCGGCATGCAGATAGACGGCTACCTGGCCGAGCACGGCCTGCACGTGCGGCCCGGCCTGGAACTGAATTCGCTGGACGCGATCGCGGTCATGGTCGGCGAAGGCCTGGGCGTGTCCATCGTGCCCCTGATCCGCGGTTCGGCGTGGCATCGCAGGCCTTCGCTGTATATCGCCAGGCTGCCCGACTTCTACCGGCCAGTGTCGCTGGTGGAGCCGGCCGCGCATGCCCGCTCCCCCCTGACCGACACGCTGATCGCCTCTTTCGAGGAATTCGACCTGTTGCGCCGGCATTAGCGCCGGCTCCCGCAAATTCGCCTCCATGGAATCGTGTCTTCGCGCGCGGGGCGGCACGGCAAGCGCGCCGCCGGCCACTCCTCAGGAACGCTTGTACTGGAGCAGGCCGCCCGCCACCTTGGGCGGATGGGCGCGGATGGCGTCTTCCACCGGGTCGCAGCCCCAGCCCGGACGGTCCGGGATCAGCATGTAGCCGTTCTCGTATTCCGGGGCGTGGGTGAAGAGCTCGTCTTCCCAGGCCAGGCGGTCGACGTCGGTTTCCATGATGCGCAGGTTGGGTACCGCGGCCGCGAAATGCGCGTTCATCATGGTGCACAGGTGGCCGTAGAAGTTGTGCGGCGCAATGTTCACTTCGTGCGCCTCGGCCACCGCCGCGACCTTCATGGATTGCCACACGCCGTTCCAGACCGCGTCGACGATGGCGACGTCCATGGACTGGTGCTGGAAATACGGCATGAATTCGCGGATGCCGATCAGCGTCTCGCAGGAGCTGATCGGGTGCGGGCTGTGGTTGCGCACGTGGGCCAGGCCCTGGGCGCTGGGGGTGTCGATTTCCACCCAGAACAGATCGAAGTCGGCCAGTGCGCGCAGCAGCTTGAGCATGCCTTCGGGCCGCGCGTTGAAGTTCAGGTCGATCAGGATGTCCATGTCGGGGCCGGCGCCGTCGCGCAGGGCCTCGAGGTGGTTGCGGACATTGGTGATGATCTTGCGGTCGACGTTGCGCTCGGGGTAGAACGGCACGGCGAAGCCGGGGCGCCAGGCATAGGCGTCGCCTTCGTCGTGGATGAAGATATTGGTCTTGAGGGCGGAAAAGCCGCGCTGGCGCGCTTCCTCGCCGGTCTTCTTGACGCCGGCGAGATCGGTCACCGCGGGCGGGAAGAACTTCGGGTGGTTGATGCGCCAGGTGGGGCAGTGGGACCAGTAGACCCGGACCCGGTCGCGCAGCTTGCCGCCCAGCAACTCGTAGCAGGGCACGCCCAGGCCCTTGGCCTTGGCGTCCAGCAGGGCGTTTTCGATGGCGCCGATGCTCTCGCCTATCACGCCCCCCGGAGCGGGGCGGGTCAGCGCCGAGAGTTCCGCGAAGATGCGTTCGTGGTTGGCCACGCGCTGGCCGACCACGCGCTTGGAAAGCTGTTCGATGATGGCGGTCACGCCCGGCGAGCCGAACCCTTCGTCGTATTCGCTCCACCCGACGATGCCGGAGTCGGTCGTGAGTTTCACGAAATAATAGTTCCGCCATCCCGCGTCGCACGCCAGGGTTTCTATCGCGGTGACTTTCATGCTTGGTTCCTTTGCAGTAGAAGGAGATGCCGGCGCGGCGGCGGCAGGTTCGACGAAACGCAAACCCGCCCGCGCAGGGCGCGGGCGGGGAATACCGGTGTATCAGTCCAGCTGGATATTCATCGGCTTGATGATAGCGCCCCAGCGTTCGAGTTCCTGGTTGATGTAGGCGGAGAACTCGGCGGGAGTGCTGCCCACCGGGTCGGCGCCCAGCGCGCGCAGGCGTTCCTGGACGTCGGGCTTCTTCAGCATGGCGGCCATTTCGGTGCTCAGCCTTTCGACGATTTCCGGCGGCGTGCCCGCAGGGGCGAAGACGCCGTACCAGGAAGTGACGTCGAAGCCGGGGACGGTCTCGGAGATGGCCGCCAGGTCCGGCGCCAGGGGCGAGCGCTTGGCGGTGGTCACGGCCACGCCCTTCAGGCGCTTGTCCTGGATGAAGGGCAGCGCCTCGTTGGCGATCACCATGGAAGCCTGGTTGCCCATGACGGAGGACATGGCGTCGGCGCCGCCCTTATAGGGCACGTTGAGGATGTTGGCGCCCGTCATGGTCTTGAGCAGTTCGCACGACATGTAGGTGCTGGTGCCCACGCCGGTGGTGGCGCAGCTCAGCTTTTCCGGATTGGCCTTGGCGTAGGTCACGATGTCGGCCATGGTGTTGAACTGCGAATTGACGTTGGTCGCCACGTAGTTGGGCACGGCGACCAGCTGCGAGACCGGGATCAGGTCCTTGGTGATGTCGTACAGCGGCTTCTTGTAGAAGTAGTGGTTCAGGGCGTTGGCGATGCTGCCCACCAGCAGCGTATAGCCGTCGGGCTCCGCGCGCGCGACGATTTGCGAGCCGATCATGCTGCCCGCGCCGGGGCGGTTCTCGACGATCACCGTCTGGCCCAGGGAGGCGGTCAGCTGCTGGGCCGCCAGGCGGCCCAGGGCGTCGGTATTGCCCCCGGGCGGGAACGGGACGACGAGCTTGATCTGCTTCTCGGGCCAGGCGGCCATCGCGCCGAAGGCCGGCACGGCCAGCGCGGCTGCGAGCAGGATGCCGGATAGCGTTCTGGATTTCTTCATCTGCGTGTCTCCGAAATAGTAGGTATGTGCTGAAGAAAGAACAGCGGATGCTGCGGGCTGCTGGCGTGTGTTTCCTCCTCGCTCAGCCAGGTTGGGAATCCGGGAAGGGGTGCTTCAGGTAGCCGTCGCGCGTCTGGGGCAGTTTCTGGCCCAGCAGCCGGCTGGCGATCTGGTTGCGCAGCACCTGGCCGGTGCCGCCGGATATGGTGAACATGCGGGCGTCGCGCACCATGCGCTCCAGGGGCTTTTCGCGGCCGTAGCCCACCGCGCCGTGGATCTGCAGCGCGTCGTTGGTGACCTTGAGCGCCACGTCCGAGGCCAGCACCTTGGCCTGCGCCGCCACCTGCATGTCGGGAAAGTCCGTGCCGCTGGTGGCGGCCTTGTGGATCAGCGCCCGCGCGGCTTCCAGCTGGATCGACATGTCCGCCAGCATCCACTGGATGCCCTGGAACTCGCCGATGGGACGGCCGAACTGCTTGCGGCTCTTGGCGTAGGCCAGGGCGTGGTCGTAGGCGCCCTGGGCCACGCCCAGGGCGACGGTGGCCGCGCCCACGCGCTGCGCGTTATAGGCGTTCATGAGCCCGGCGAAGCCGCGTCCCGGGCCGCCGGGGGGGGAGACCATCATGGAGGCCGGGACGACGACGCCGCGCAGGGTGATGTAGCCTTCCGGCACGCCGCGTATGCCCATGGCGTAGAGCCGCCGGATCTCCATGCCGGGCACGTCCGGCCCCACCACGATGAAGCCCGCGATGCCCTGGTCCTTGCCGTCCTCGATGACGCGGGCGAAGATCAGGTGCAGGCGCGAGACGCCGCCGCCGGTGATCCAGTGCTTGTCGCCCTCGATCACATAGGTGTCGCCCTTGCGGGTCGCCGTCGTGCGCATGTCGCCGGCCGAGCTGCCGGCTTCCGGCTCGGTGATGCAGATGGCGGGCTTGTCGCCGTCGAGCACCAGGCCCGCGGCCAGCCGCTTCTGTTCTTCGGTGCCGTACTTCATGATGGCGCCGATCGCGCCCATGTTCGATTCCACGGCGATGCGGCCGGAAGCCGCGCAGACCTTGGAAAACTCTTCGATCGCCAGTACCGCGTCCAGGCAGCTCGCGCCGCGGCCGCCGTATTCGACGGGCATGGTCATGCCCATGAAGCCTTCCCGCTTCAGGGCTTCGATGGTGTGCCAAGGGTAGGATTCGGTGCGGTCGACTTCGGCGGCGCGCGGCGCCATGACCGTCCTGGCCAGTTCGCGGGCCTTGGTTTGCCAGGGGTTGTCCCGGGTATCAGGGGCAGGCATGGGATCTCTCTTTGTCTATACGGTTGAAGGGTGTCCGGGCGCCTGCGCCAGCTCGTCCAGGATTTCGGCGGTGTGTTCGCCCAGGCGGGGAGGCGGCCGCCGGTAGGCGGGCGGCGTGCGGCTCATGTGGATGGGGTTGCCGATCGTGGGCACCTTGCCGCCGGCCATGCCGGGCGCGGGGATCTCGGCCCGCATGCCGCGCGCCCGGATCTGCGGATCGGCGAAGATTTCGGGGAGGGTGTTGATGGGCCCGCCCGGGATGCGTTCGCGCTCCAGCCCTTCGATCCAGAAGGCGCGGGGGCGGCCGGCGGTGACCTGCTTGAGGCGGGGAATCAGTTCCGCGCGGTGGGCCACCCGCGCGGGGTTGGTGGCGTAGCGCGGGTCGCCGGCCAGTTCCGGCACCCCGGCCAGGCCGCAGAAGCGCCGGAATTGCTCGTCGTTGCCCACGGCCAGGATGAAATGGCCGTCGCTGGCGGGAAAGACCTCGTAGGGCACGATGTTGGGGTGGCCATTGCCCAGACGGGGAGGCGCCTCGCCCGATGCCAGGTAATGCATGCCGGCGTTGGCCAGCCAGGCCACCTGCGTGTCCAGCAGGGCCACGTCGATATGCTGGCCCGCGCCGTGGCGGTCGCGGTGGCGCAGCGCGGCCAGGATCGCGACGGCGGCGTACATGCCCGTCATGAGGTCGGTGATCCCGACCGCCACCTTCTGCGGCTCGCCGCCGGGTTCGCCGTTCAGGCTCATGATGCCGCCCATGCCCTGGGCCAGGAAATCGTAGCCCGGCCGGGAGGCGTAGGGCCCATCCTGGCCGAACCCCGTGATGGAGCAATACACCAGCCGCGGATAGCGTTCCCGCAACTGCTCGTAGGACAGGCCGTGGCGCGCCAGGTCGCCGACCTTGAAGTTCTCGACTAGGACGTCGGAGCGCTGCAGCAGCTCGTGGATGCGCGCGCGTCCCTCGTCCGTGGCGACGTCTATTTCGATGGAGCGCTTGTTGCGGTTGGCGCAGGCGTAGTAGGCGCTCTCGGCGGTATCGGCGCCGCCGGCGTCGCGCAGGAAGGGAGGCCCCCACTTGCGCGTGTCGTCGCCGGCCGCGGGCCGCTCCACCTTGATGACGTCCGCGCCCAGGTCGGCTAGCAGCTGGGTGCAACTGGGGCCCGCCAGGATGCGGGACAGGTCCAGTATCCGTATGCCTTCCAGGCAGCCGGGGGCGATGTTTTCCTGCTCCGGCACCTTGTCTCCTTCCGGTGAATCTTTTTTCTGAAACCGAGCCAAAAATTATAGGGAGAGGTGAGCTTCGGATAAATCGAAAAATTATTTACCTGAGCATCGGTAATTCCGATAATCGGAGGAGCTGCCCGCCGGACGCCGCCGGGCGAACGGCTCGGAACTTACCTGAGCACGGCCCTCAGTGCGTCGACGAAGGCGTGCGCGGGGCGCAGGACGCGGAGCGGGGGCCGAGCACGGCCACCAGGGAGGCCGCCACGGCGGGTGTGAAGGGGTGTCGGGCAGGTGGCCGGCCCTGGCGACGGGCTGAAGCGGCCCGGCCGGATTGTCCGCGGCCGCCGCGGCGCCGGACGCTAGCCGGCTCCCGTCAGCAGGCCGGGCCGGATGGTCTCGATCAGCGCCTGCGCGCAGGCCGGCAGGCTGGGAGCGTCGCGCACCAGGATGCTGCGTTCGCGCACCGCCCAGGGTTCGTCCAGCTCGACGATTTCCAGCTTCATGGTCTTGCGGTAGCGCTGCGCGGCGGAGTCGGGCACCACGCCGATGCCCACGCCGGCTTCTATCATGCGGCAGATGGATTCGAAGCTGTAGACCTGGATGCGCAGCGGCAGGATGCGGCCGCTGCGCTCGAACTGCTCGCGCAGGAACGCCACCAGGGTCGAGCCTTCGTGCATGCCGACCAGGGGGTAGCGCGTCGTTTCTTCCAGGCAGACCGATTGGCGGCGAGCCAGTTCGTGGCCCTTCGGCACCACCAGCACGAGCTTGTCGGTGGCGAAATGCAAGGCCTGGATCGAGGGGGCGTGGATCGGCCCGGCCACCACGCCCATGTCGGCCGACCCGTCGATCACGCCGCGCACGATGTCGCGCGTGAGCCGCTCCTGCAGGTCGATGGTGACGGCGGGGCGGGCCGACATGTAGCGGGCCAGCAGGCCGGGCAGGAATTCGGTCACCGCTGTGGTGTTGGCGAATATGCGGATGTGGCCGATGTGGCCGCGCGCTTCTTCCTCGAATTCCGTTTTCAGGTCTTCGATGCCGCGCAGGATCCGGCGCGCGTGGCGCAGCAGGCGCTCGCCATCCGGCGTCAGTTCCACGCCGCGGCTGTTGCGGTAAAGCAGCCGGGCGCGCAGTTGCTCTTCGAGCGCCTTGAGGCGGCCGCTGACCGTCGCCACGGACAGGTGCGCGCGCCGGGCCGCGCCTGTCAGGCTGTCGGACTCGGCGATGTGGATGAAAAGGCGCAGGTCCGGAAGGTCGAAGTTCATGGGGCGGGCTCCTGCGCAATCCGGGGTCGGCGCGGCGTGGACCGGGAAGGGACGATGCAGCTGCCCCGCGGCGTTTTGGGATCGCCGAAACCCGCTTTCGGAAAATTCTGATTCTGCGGGCTGGCCATTGCGCGTATCTTCGCTTGGGATCCAAAGATACCAAAAAAGCACCGGCGCGCGTCGCGCCGCATACGGGAGACAGGCATGACCCTGGGCGTAGGAGCCATACTCGCGGCCGAGCCGGCCGATATCGTACGCAGGTTGACGTTCGCCACCAAAGAGGCGGCGGGGCCCGACCATGCCGATCTGTTCAGCGCGATGGCCAGGGTCAACCTGGCCCACGCCGTTATGCTGCACGAAGCCGGCCTGGTTCCCGCGGCCGCGGGCCCGGCGCTGGTCGCGCTGATGCGCGAGATCTTTCTTCAAGGGCCGGCCAGCGTCCCGCTCGAGGCCGGCAATGGCGACCTGTATCCGCAGATCGAGGCCTTCGCGGCCAGCCGGCTGGGCGCCGACGTCGCCGGCTACCTGCAGCTGGGGCGCTCGCGCGGCGACGTGATCCCGTCGGCCATGCGCATCAAGCTGCGGATCAAGGCCATGCGCCTGCTGCAGGCCCAGCTGGACCTGCGCGAGACCGTGCTGGAGTTGTGCGAGGCCCATGCGGAAACTCTCATGCCCGCTTACACGCACTGGCAGCAATCGCAGGTCATGACCGTCGGGCATTTCCTGGGGCGCTTCGCGGCCGCCTTCGAGCGCGACACGCAGCGGCTGTGGCAATGCGTGCAGCGCCACAACCTGTCCGTGCTGGGCAGCGCCAACGGGGTGGGCACCAGCGTGAAGGTGGACCGGCAGGCCACCTCGGACCTGCTGGGGCACGACGCTCCGGTGGCCAGCGCCGGCGACGCCGTCAATGCCTGGGACTACATGATCGAGCCGGTGTCCGAAGCCGCGTTGTTCTGCTCGCACCTGGCCAGGCTGATGGGCAACTTCATACTCTGGCACACCCAGGAATTCGGCATGGCGCGCCTGAGCGATGCGTTCTCGACCGCCAGCACCTATCTGCCGCAGAAGCGCAACCCGGAGCCGCTGGAGACCGTCAAGGTCTTCGCCGAGCAGGTGCAAGGCAGCCTGGCGTCGGTCTACCTGATGGCGCGCAACGAAGACTGGCCCCACAGCCTGATCAACCACGGCTACCCGGCCATCAACCAGGCGCTGGACCTGAGCACGGACGCAGCCGTGCTTACGCAGGCGATATTGCGCGATATCGAGTTCGACAGGGAACGCATGCTGGGATGGCTGAGCCAGGGCTTCGCAACCGCCTCCGAGGTGGCCAACACGCTGGTGGCGTCCTGCGGCATCCCGTTTCGCGAGGCCCACGAAATCGTCGGCAAGGCGGTGCGCGCTTGCCTGGAAGCCCGCGAGCCCCGCCTGGCCGTGGCGGGGATACGCCGCGCGGCGCGGGAGTCGGGCTACCCCGACCTGGGCGTGGACGATGCCGTGATCGCCGCCAGCGCCGACCCGGCGGGTTTCGTGCTGCGCATGACTTCGCCGGGCGGCGCCGCGCCGCGGGAAACCCTGCGGATGGCGGCGGGATGGCGCGATGCGCTGGATCGGGACCGGCAGTCGTTCGCGGCGCTGGAGCGCCGCTTGCAGGAGGCGGACGCCGAAATGCTGGCGCGCGCCGGCCGTATCGCCGACAAGGCGTGACAAGAGGAACCACGATGGCCACGATCGTTCCACGCATATTGCTGTGCGCCGCCCTGGCGGCCTGCGCGGCCGCTCCCGCGCAGGCCCAGGACGGGGCGGCGGGCGGTGCCTACAAGCTGATCGTTCCCTATCCGCCGGGCGGCGGGGCCGACATCTTCGCCCGCGTCCTGGCCAAGGCGATGACGCAGGAAACCGGGCAGTCCGTCGTCGTCGAGAACAAGCCGGGCGCCAACGGCATTATCGGGACGGAGGCCGCTGCGCGGGCCGCGCCCGACGGCCGCACCATCCTGCTGGGTAACATCGGCCCCAATGCCATCAACCAGGCTATCTATCCGAACCTGCCTTACGATTGCGTGGCCGATTTCTCGGCGGTGACCCTGATCGGCTATACGACGCACGCGCTGGCGGTGCATCCCTCGATCCCCGCGAAGACCGTCCAGGAACTGATCGCCTATGCCAAGACAGGGCCCCGGGGGCTGAACTACGCCTCGTCCGGCCAGGGCGGGTCGCCGCACCTGGCGGGGGAGCTGTTCAACCTCGTCACGGGCACGAAGCTGACGCACATTCCCTACAAGGGCGCGGCCCCAGGCAACCAGGACCTGGTCGGCGGCCAGGTCGACCTGACCTTCAACACCCTGCCGCCATTGCTGGGCTTCATCCAGTCCGGGCAGGTGCGCGTCCTGGCCGTCACCGGCCCGAAGCGTTCGCCGCTGCTGCCGGACGTGCCCACCATGGCCGAGGCCGGCGTGCCCGGCTACGACGTGACGACCTGGTACGGCATCTTCGCGCCCGCCCGGACGCCGCCCGAGGCGGTCGACCGGCTCAACGGCGTCTTCGGGAAGATACTGGCCCTGCCCGAGGTCCGGGCCCAGCTCGAGAAACAGGGATACGAAGTCGCCACCAGCACGCCGCGGGAGTTTGCCGACATGGTGCGCAGCGAAGTGGTCAAATGGAAGCGCGTTGCCGAGGAAGCGAACGTCAGGATCCAATGATGGCATCAGCAGGAAAGCCGCCGCCCCGCCCGCTGGACGGCATTACCGTGGTGAGTCTGGAGCATGCGGTGGCCGCGCCGTTCTGCACGCGCCAGTTGGCCGACATGGGCGCGCGGGTGATCAAGGTCGAGCGCCCGGGCACGGGCGACTTCGCGCGGGGCTACGACGGCAGGGTGCGCGGGATGTCGTCGCATTTCGTCTGGACCAACCGCTCCAAGGAAAGTCTGACGCTGGACTTCAAGCACCCGGACGGCCGGTGCATCTTGGAGCGCCTGCTCGCCACCGCCGACGTGCTGGTGCAAAACCTCGCGCCGGGTTCGGCCGCGCGGCTGGGGCTGTCGTTCGAGGCGCTGCACCCCGGGCTGCCGCGCCTGGTCGTTTGCGACGTGTCCGGCTACGGCGCGGGCGGCGACTACGAATACAAGAAGGCCTACGATCTGCTGATCCAGAGCGAGAGCGGCTTTCTCTCGGTGACGGGGACGCCCGAGGCGCCCGTCAAGGCCGGCTGCTCGATATCGGACATCGCCGCGGGAATGTACGCCTACGCCGGCATACTCAACGCGCTGCTGCTGCGCGCTCGCACGGGCGAGGGCAGCCACGTCGACGTCACCATGCTGGAAAGCACCGTCGAGTGGATGGGCTACCCCCTGTACTACGCCTTCGACGGCGCCAAGCCGCCGGCGCGCACGGGGGCGGCGCATTCCACCATTTACCCCTACGGCCCGTTTCCCGCCGGCGACGGCGAGAGCATCATGCTGGGCCTGCAGAACGAGCGGGAATGGCAGGACTTCTGCAAGCGGGTCCTGCGCCGGCCGGAGCTGGCGGCCGACCCCCGGTTCGACTCGAACGCCCGGCGCTCGGCCAACCGCGAGGCGCTGCAGGGCTTGATCGCGGACGCGTTCGCCGGCTCGAGCGCCGAAGCGCTCTGCCGCCTGCTCGACGAGGCCCGGATCGCCAACGCCCGCGTCAACGACATGCACCAGGTCTGGGACCACCCCCAGCTGCGGGCGCGCGGACGCTGGCGCACCGTGGGCAGTCCCGGCGGCGAGCTTCCTGCCCTGCTGCCGCCGGCCAGCAACAGCGCCTTCGCGCCCCGCATGGACCCCGTTCCGGCGCTGGGCGAGCACACGGCCTCCATCCTGGCCGAGTTGGGCTGCCTGCCGGAGGAAATCGACCGCCTGCGGGAGTCGGGCGTGGCCTGAACACGCCGCAGGCCGTGGCGCGCCGGAATGTCAAAATGGGTGGTGCCGGCTAGAGGAGTCGAACCCCCGACCTTCGCATTACAAGTGCGCTGCTCTACCAACTGAGCTAAGCCGGCTGAGGATCGCGGCCGCGGGCGCGGCCGCCGCAGGGGCCCTTGTGGGCCCCCGCATTATTTCACGATAGTGAGATGGGGCCGGCGCGGCGGGGTGTCGTCCGGGTCCGGCGGCTCGGGGACCTCCGCGGAGGCCGGTTCCTCGGCTCTGTCATGCGCGGCGTCGCGCGAAGGCGGCTCGTAGGGTTCGACCTCGAAACCCATGCCGGCGCCCGTTTCCCGCGCGTAGATGGCGGAAACCGCGGCCACCGGCACCGACACGTGCTCGGTCACGCCGCCGAAGCGGGCCTGGAACTCGATCAGGTCGTTGCCCAGGCTGAGCTTGTTGGTGGCCAGGGTGCCGACATTCAGGGTGATCTGGCCGTCCTGCACGTGGGCCGGCGGCACCAGGGTGTGCGCGTCGACCTTGACCACGATATAGGGCGTATAGCCGTTGTCCGTGCACCACTCGTGCAGCGCGCGCAGCAGGTAGGGTTTGGTCGGTATCTCACCCATGGGTTCAGCGGCGCATGACTTTTTCGGAAGGAGTGAGGGCCTCGATGTAGGCCGGCCTCGAGAAGATGCGTTCCGCGTACTTCTGCAGCGGCGCGGCGTTCTTGGGCAGCTCGATGCCGTAGTGGTCCAGGCGCCACAGCAGCGGGGCCACGGCCACGTCCAGCATGGAGAACTCCTCGCCCAGCATGTACTTGTTCTTCAGCAGCATGGGGGCCAGCTGGGCCAGCCGGTCGCGGATGCTCTGGCGGGCGCGCTCCAGGCGCTTCTCGTCGGGCTTGGCGCCGCGGTCTTCCAGGGCAGCCACGTGCACGAAGAGTTCCTTCTCGAAGTTGTACAGGAACAGCCGCGTGCGGGCCCGCATCACCGGATCGGCGGGCATGAGCTGGGGGTGGGGGAAGCGCTCGTCTATGTACTCGTTGATGATGTTGGATTCGTAGAGCACGAGGTCGCGCTCGACCAGGATGGGCACCTGGCCGTACGGGTTCATGACCGCGATATCTTCCGGCTTGTTGTAGAGGTCGATGTCGCGGATCTCGAAATCCATGCCTTTTTCGAACAGGACGAAACGGCAGCGCTGCGAAAAGGGGCAGGTGGTTCCGGAATAGAGCACCATCATGGCGGGAAGTCCATCCTTCAATGAAAACGAAAGGCCAGCGCCGGCCGTTCAAGGCAGGCGCTGGCCCCGGGCGCCGGAGGATCGGCGGGGCCGCGCCCGCAGGCGAGGCCGGCCGCCGGGCCCCCGGCGGGGCATGGGCGCATTATTTCACGTCTTTCCAGAAGGCCGCGTTCAGGCGCCATGCCACGACCAGGAACAGGCCCAGGAACAGCAGCACCCAGACGCCCAGTTTCTTGCGGAACAGGTGCACGGGCTCGGCCATCCAGCCCATGAAGGCGGTCAGGTCGGCCACGTCGTTGTCGTAGGCCGCGGACTGGGCCGGGTTGGCCGCCTTGAAGCTGTATTCGACCGTTTCGTGGCCGTGGTAGCTGGCCACGGGTTCGGTCTGCACGGTGGCGTAGCCCTGGGCGTCGTAGGTGGTGGTGACGCGTTCCCAGGAGGCTTCCTCGCCTTCCTTGCCGGCGGCCTGGTGCATGGCCACGCTGGTCATCTCGCGCGGACCCTGGAGCTCCCACAGCACGTGGGGCATGCCCACGCTGGGGAACACCAGGTTGTTCCAGCCGGTGGGCCGGGCGGCGTCGCGGTAGAAGGTGCGCAGGTAGGTGTAGATGTAGTCGGTGCCCGACGGGCCGGCGTTCACGGACTTGGCGCGGGCGATGACCGAGAGGTCGGGCGGAGCGGCGCCGAACCACTTCTTGGCGTCGGCCGGCTTCATGGCGATGGTCATGAGGTCGCCCACCTTCTCGCCGGTGAACAGCAGGTTCTTGCGGATCTGGTCGTCGGTCAGGCCGATCTCGGCCAGCGCGTTGTAGCGCATGGAACTGGCGCTGTGACAGTTCAGGCAATAGTTGACGAACAGCTTCGCGCCGTTCTGCAACGACGCCAGGTCGTTGAGCCGGTCGGGAGCGCGGTCAAGGGGGTAGCCGCCTTCGGCCGCGATGGCGGTCGTACACGTCAGCATCAGCGCGAAGGCACCAAGCAGCTTTTTGATCATGGTCTTTCCGTAGGATGATGGGCTCAGTGGGCGTGGAAGACGACGCGTTCGGGAACCGGCTTGAAGGTTCCGAGTCGGCTCCAGACCGGCATCAGCAGGAAGAATCCCAGGTAGATCAGGGTGCCGATCTGCGCCATCAGGTTGAAGGCGTCGCTCGGGGGTTGCGTGCCCAGGTAGCCCAACACCAGGAAGTTGACGATGAAGATGCCGTACAGCCACTTGTGCCAGCCCGGGCGATAGCGGATCGATTTGACCGGCGAGTGGTCCAGCCAGGGCAGGAAGAACAGGATGACGACCGCGCCGCCCATGGCGACCACACCCCAGAACTTGGCGTCGACGGCGCGCAGCAGGACGGCGACCAGCAGCAGTATCACCGGCACCACCAGGCGCCAGATGCCGGAGAGCCTGCCCTTGAAGAACAGCGCCACGGCGGCCACGACGGCGGCGCCGGCCAGCACCCAGGTGAAGTCGTCGGTGGTGGCGCGCAGCATCGAGTAGAACGGCGTGAAGTACCACACCGGGGCGATGTGCGGCGGCGTCTTGAACTGGTCGGCCGGGATGAAGTTGTTGTATTCCAGGAAGTAGCCGCCCATTTCGGGGGCGAAGAATACGATGGCGGCGAAGACGATCAGGAAGCCCGCCACGCCCATGATGTCGTGGACGGTGTAGTAGGGGTGGAAGGGGATGCCGTCGACCGGGCGGCCGTAGCGGTCCTTCTTGCCCTTGATCTCGATGCCGTCGGGGTTGTTGGAGCCCACTTCGTGCAGCGCCACCAGGTGGGCCGCCACCAGGCCGATCAGGACCAGCGGGATGGCGATCACGTGGAAGGAGAAGAAGCGGTTGAGGGTGGCGTCGGACACCACGTAGTCGCCGCGGATCCAGATCGACAGCTCGGGCCCGATGAAGGGGATGGCCGAGAACAGGTTGACGATCACCTGGGCGCCCCAGTACGACATCTGGCCCCAGGGCAGCAGGTAGCCGAAGAAGGCCTCGCCCATCAGGCACAGGAAAATGGCCACGCCGAAGATCCAGACCAGCTCGCGCGGCTTGCGGTAGGAGCCGTAGAACAGGCCCCGCAGCATATGCAGGTAGACCACCACGAAGAACATGGAGGCGCCGGTGGAGTGCATGTAGCGCACCAGCCAGCCCCACGGCACTTCGCGCATGATGTATTCGACCGACTGGAAGGCGCGTTCCGCGTCGGGCTTGTAGTGCATGACCAGGAAGATGCCGGTCACGATCTGGATCACCAGCACCAGCAGGGCCAGCGAGCCGAAGAAGTACCAGAAATTGAAGTTCTTGGGCGCGTAGTACTCGGACAGATGCGCCTTCCAGGTGGAGGTCACCGGGAAGCGCCGGTCCAGCCAGCCCAACAGGCCTGTCGTCTCGACGGTTTTCTCGCCAGCCATGAAACGGCTCCTTCTTGTATACGTGGCGTATTGCTGAGGTCGGGGGAAGTCGACGCGGCCGTCAGGCCTTGTTGTCTTCGTCAACCCCGACGATGATGCGGGTGTCGCTCAGGTATTGGTACGGCGGGACTTCGAGGTTGTCCGGCGCGGGCTTGTTCTTGAACACGCGGCCGGCCAGGTCGAAGGTGGAGCCGTGGCAGGGGCAGAGGAAGCCGCCTTCCCAGCTGGCGGGCAGGCCGGCCTGGGCTCCCGGCTCGAAATGCGCGGTGGGGGAGCAGCCCAGGTGGGTGCAGATGCCCACGCAGACGAACAGTTCCGGCTTGCGCGAGCGGTATTCGTTCTTGGCGTACTCGGGGGTGAAGCCGGGGCGGTCGGAATTGGGATCGGCCACGAGGGCGTCGTTGGCCTTCAGGCCTTCGAGCTGCTCGGGCGTGCGGCGCAGGATCCAGACGGGCTTGCCGCGCCATTCGACGGTACGCATCTGGCCGGGCGCGATGTCGCCGACGTCGACTTCGACGGGCGCCCCGGCGGCGCGAGCCTTGGCGGACGGCGCGAAGGTGCTGACGAACGGCACGGCGGTGGCCACGCCGGCCACCCCGCCCACCGCACAGGCGGTGCCAACCCAGAAACGGCGCGAAGGGTCGGGCGGCAGGTTGGGGTCAACCGCGCCGTCGTCATCGAGCACTATCGTATCCTGACTCATCTTCCTATCCTTGTTGATGCCCAATACACCGCCGCGCCACTACGCGAACGGCCGCCCGGCTCGCGGCCGCCGTCGGGGGCATCCGCGCTGCGCCGGCCGGCCGCGCATGCGGGCCTTGCCCGGCCGCGCTGCGCCGGCAAAGCCCGTTGCATTCGGAAGCGCATTGATCCGCTCGCATGCGCATGTAACAGCTTAGCAACCGCGTATTATAGCGCCTGCCCACTGTGGGGCGCATTGCAACGGGAGGGTTCATGAGCAAGACGGCCGGTATTCTCAAGGAATTCCGCGATTTCGCGATCCGGGGAAGCGTCATCGACCTGGCGGTGGGCGTGATCATCGGCGCGGCGTTCGGCAAGATTGTCGATTCGCTGGTCAAGGACATCGTCATGCCGCTGGTCAATTATGTTCTTGGCGGCTCCATGGACTTCACCAACAAGTTCGTGGTCCTGTCCACCCCGCCGGGCTATGCCGGGCCGCAGACCTACGCCGACCTGACGCAGGCCGGAGCCATCGTGCTGGCCTGGGGCAGCTTCCTGACCATCGTCATCAATTTCGTGCTGCTGGCCTTCGTCATCTTCTGGATGGTCAAGGCCGTGAACGCGGCCCGCCGCGCGCAGGAAGAGGCGCCCGAGGCGCCCGCCGCGCCCCCCGAGGACGTCGCGCTGCTGCGCGAGATCCGCGACCTGCTGCGGAAGTAGCCCGCCTGCCGGGGCGCGGCGCCTCAGACCGGGTTGTCGATGTCGACGAAGTCCACCCGGATGCCGAAGCGTTCCGCCACGGCGGCCCCCAGGGCCTGGACCCCGTAGCGTTCGGTGGCGTGGTGGCCGGCGGCCAGGAAGCCGGTGCCGGTCTCGCGGGCCAGATGTACGGTGGGCTCGGATGCCTCGCCCGTGATGTAGGCGTCGGCGCCGGCTTCCACCGCGTCGGCCAGCCCGGATTGGGCCGCGCCGGTGCACCAGGCGACCCGGGTGACGGGCCGGCCGGGGTCGCCGACCACCAGCGGTTCGCGGCCCAGGCGCCGGGCCACCCGGGCGGCGAGCTCGCCCAGGGTGGCGATGCCGGGCGCGGTGCCCAGCCAGATCAGGCCGTCCGCCCCGCAGGTGCGCGGCAGGCCGGTTCCGGGGTCGGCGGGGTCGGGCGCCAGGTCCAGCACGCGCGCCAGTTGGGCGTTGTTGCCCAGCCGGGGGTGGGCGTCCAGGGGGAGGTGGTAGGCGAACAGGTTCAGTTCGTGGGCCAGCGCCAGCGCCAGGCGCGTGCGCCGCGGGCCGCGCACGCGGGGGTCCTCGTTCTTCCAGAACCAGCCGTGGTGGACCAGCAGGCCGTCGGCGCCCCGCTCGACCGCGGCCCGCAGCAGGGCCTCGGAGGCGGTCACCCCCGCGATAATATGCGCGACGGCCGGTTTGCCCTCCACTTGCAACCCGTTGGGACAGTAATCTCTGAATTTCGCCGCCTGCAGCGTACGGTCCAGCCAATCGGCCAGCTCGCGGGTGGATACCTGGATCATTTGCCTGCCTTGGAATCATGCGCCGACTCTGGTTGATCTTCGCCCAGGCCGTCACGGTCACTCTGGGGATTTTATTCGTCGTCACCACCCTGCGTCCGGACTGGCTGCGTTTCAACGGCGCGCCGCCCGCGGCGCCTGCCCGGCCGGCGGGCCAGGCGGCCGTCCCGGCCGCCGCCGCGTCCTACGCGTCGGCCGTGGCGCGCGCCGCGCCGGCCGTGGTCAACGTCTACACCACCAAGCATGTGGACGTCCCGCTCATGCCGCTGCCCGAGGACCCGGTGCTGCGCCAGTTTTTCGGGCAGTTGCCCGGCTTCAGCCAGCGGCGCGAGAGCACCAGCCTGGGGTCCGGCGTCATCGTCCGCGCCGAAGGCTACGTGCTGACCAACTACCACGTGGTCGAGGCGGCCGACGCCATCGAAGTCGCCCTGGCCGACGGGCGGCGCGGCGCGGCCAAGGTGATCGGCGCCGATCCCGATTCCGATCTTGCGGTGCTCAAGCTCGACCTGCCCGACCTGCCGGCGATCGCCTTCGAGGCCGGCGCCGCGCCGCGGGTGGGGGACGTGGTGCTGGCCATCGGCAACCCCTTCGGCGTGGGCCAGACCACTACCATGGGCATCGTTTCGGCGCTGGGCCGCAACCGGCTCGGCATCAACACCTACGAGAACTTCATCCAGACCGATGCCGCCATCAACCCGGGCAACTCCGGCGGCGCCCTGATCGACGTCCAGGGCAGGCTGGTGGGGATCAACACGGCGATCTATTCGCAGTCCGGCGGCTCGCTGGGCATAGGCTTCGCGATACCCGCCGACGCCGCCGGACGCGTGCTGGACGACATCGTCCGCACCGGGTCGGTGCAGCGCGGCTGGCTCGGGGTGGAGCCCCAGGACATCACGCCGGATCTGGCCCGCTCCTTCGGGCTGGAGCGCCCGGGCGGGGTCATCATTGCCGGCGTCATGCGCGAGGGCCCGGCCGGCGGCCGTCTGCGGGTGGGGGACATCGTGCTCGCCGTCGACGGGGCGCCGGTGGTGGATACCGTCGGCCTGCTCGCCCAGATCGCGGCGCTCAAGCCCGGCGGCAAGACCACGCTGTCGCTGCTGAGGGCGGGCAAGCGCATCGAGGTGGAGCTGGCCGTCGGCATACGGCCCGGCCGGCCGGTGGCGCCTTCCCGCCGCTAGCGGGCGCGCAAGCCGGCCGCGCGGCAGTCCCTAGCGCGGCGGCCGATGGTCCAGCAGGCGCAGCACGGCCACGATCTTCTTGCGTTCGTCGCTGGTCATCCGGCCCAGGATGGTGGTGGCTTCGGCCAGGTAGCCGTCTGTTTCGCCGTCGGTCTCCGGCAGGGCCGGGGCGGCTGGCCGCGGGGAAGGGGCCGCCAGTCCGCGCCAGGGCTGTATGGTTTCCACGCCCTCGGCCAGCCAGGGCACGGACGAGTCCAGTGCCTTGGCCAGCTTGCGCAACGTGCGGCGCTCGGCGTTGTAGTCCTCGCCGTGGACCAGGATGCGGTGGATGGACGATTGCGACACGCCGGCGATGCGCGCCAGCTGGTTCTGGCTCCGGATCCCCCTCACCCGCATCAGCGCCTTGAGACGGGCGGATATCGTCATGCGGGGCGGGGGGCCGCAGGGCGGGCCCGGGGCGGGCGGCAAGGCAGGCCGGTGCCGGGCGGAAGGCGCCCGGGGACGGGCTCAGGCATGGGACGGAACCCGCCGCCCTTTGCGGGGCAGGCTGCCCGCAGGGTCCGCGTCGGGGAGGTTCGTCGACGGCACCGGTAAAAAGCCAGGTCCCACGTGCAGCTATCCAGCAAGTCCATTCCAGGAGGCCGGGCTGGTCCTCCCGGCGACTCGTTGCGTCCGATTCTGCAATGCGCAGGGGCCGTCGAAAAGCCGGAAGACTAAGGGAAACGCCCTATTGTTCCGCAGTTTGGGAAGGTGCAATTTGTCAACATAAAAAACAAGAGTTCAAGATCGATCGCCAGACCCGAACGCGGGCGGCCGCCCCTGGACCCGGCCGCCTGTCGCAAGCCCCCGGCGACGATCGCGCCGGACCCGCCGGCGATATCCGGCGCGGGGCGCATACGCCTGGCGGTGCAGGGCCGTCGATGGCCTGGAAAAGGGGTTCCCCGATGGACACAGCGCCTGCGCGAGAGCTGAGGCAGATCCTGCTGCGGCTCGACGGCGATATTCGCCGGCTGACCGCCACTCTGGACGTCCTGTTGCGACACCTGGCGCCCGACGCGGCGCCGGCAGGGGCGTTTGGCCAGGGGGCGGACGGGGGGGAAGCCCCCGCGGGCCCGGGCCGCTGGATGCTGCGCGACCTGGGCTGGACGCTGGTGGCGCCCGACGGGCGCAGCCTGGGCCTGACGACGGCCGAGCGCGAGTTCATGACCGCCCTGCTGTCGGCGCCCGGCTACCGGCTCACGCGCCAGGAATTGCAGAGCCGCGGGGTCGGCCAGAGCGACGGCGGGGCCGACGGCCAGGCGTCCCGCGGGCTGGATGTGATGGTGAGCCGGCTCAGGCGCAAGGCCCTGGCCGCGGGAATCAGCCTGCCCGTGCGCTCAGTGCACCGCTGGGGCTACATGTTCGCTGCCGAGGGGCAGAAATAGGCGTTCAGTGCCTTTCGGTGAGGGCGGAGGAGGGGTCCTCGTCGTCCGTGGCGCCCAGGGGCTTGACGCCGCGGGCGCACAGCAGCCCCAGCTCGTAGAGCAGGCACAGCGGCAGGGCCAGCATGAACTGGCTGATGACGTCGGGGGGAGTCACCACGGCCGCGATGATGAAGGCGCCCACCACCACGTAGCCGCGGGCCCGGCGCAGCTTGTCGAGCTCGACCAGGCCGGTCTTGACCAGCAGCACGACCGCCACCGGGACTTCGAAGGTGATGCCGAAGGCCAGGAACATGGTCAGCACGAAGTTCAGGTAGGCCTCGATGTCCGGCGCGGGGGTGATGGATTGCGGGGCGAACGATGCGATGAAGTGGAAAACCGTCTTGAAGACGACGAAGTAGCAGAACGCCATGCCCGCCAGGAACAGCAGCGAGCTGGAGACGATGAGCGGCAGGGCCAGCCGCTTCTCGTGCCGGTAGAGTCCCGGCGCGACGAAGGCCCAGGCCTGGTAGAGCACGATGGGCAGCGACAGCACGAAGGCGCACATCAGCGTGACCTTGACCGGCACCATGAAGGGCGTGATGACGCCGGTGGCGATCATGCGGGTGCCTTGCGGCAGCGCGGCCAGCATCGGCTGGGCCAGCAGGTCGTAGAGGGCCGAGGCGCCCGGGTAGAGGAAGAGCACCACGAACACCACCAGGACGGCTACGGCGGCCCGCAGCAGGCGGGTGCGCAGCTCGACCAGGTGCGAGATGAAGCTGTCTTCCTGGGCGGGATCCTGGTCCTGGCTCACGTTGGCGTACCGGTGGGGGTCTTGGGGGCGGCCGGCTGCGGGGCGGCGCCGTCGAACAGCGAGGGCTGGGCCGGGTCGTCGGCCGGCGGTTCCGGGGCGGCGGGGTCCCGCGCCGCGGGCGCGGCGGCCTGGCCGGCCGCCGGGAGAGGCTCGGCGGTGGTCTCGGCGGCCATGCCGGCGGAGGCCCCGCCGGCGGGCTGGGCCGGTTCGCCGGGCTGCGCGGCGGCCGGTTCGGCGACGGCCGCCGGTTCAGGCGCGGAGACGCCGGCGCCCAGGGCGTTCAGCTCGCTGCGCAATTCCTCGGCCGGCGCCTTGATGGCGCTGCCGGCGTCGCGCAGAGACGATTGCACGTGCTGGGCCGCATCCTGCATTTCGTCCTTGAACTTGCGCAGTTCGTCGAGTTCGATCTCGCGCTTGATGTCGGTCTTGACGTCGTTGACGTAGCGCTGGGCGCGCCCGAGCAGGTGCCCGACGGTACGGGCCACCTTGGGCAGGCGCTCTGGACCGATGACGACCAGCGCGACGACGCCGATCACCATCAGCTCGCTGAAGCTGATATCGAACATGGACGTGGGGACCTGTAGCGGAAATGCGCGGACCGGGTGGCCGGGAGCGGTGGCCGGTTATTGCGCGTTGGTCTTTTCCTTGGCCTGGACGTCTATGGTTTCGCCGGAAGCCACGCGCTGGGCCGGGGCGGGCTCGGACGACTCGCCGGAGGCTTCCTTCATGCCTTCCTTGAACCCCTTGACCGCGCCGCCCAGGTCCTGGCCGACGTTGCGCAATTTCTTGGTGCCGAACACCAGGGCGACGATCACCAGTACGATCAACCAATGCCAGATGCTGAAGCTGCCCATGACGGTTCTCCGTGTAATTAGGCGTTGGGCGCCACGCGGCCCTGCCAGGGACGCGCGCCGCCGATGATGTGGAAATGCAGGTGCGGGACTTCCTGGCCGCCGTCGACCCCGGAGTTCGCCAGCAGCCGGAAACCGCCCTCCGGTCCCGGCCGGCAGCCGTTTTCCAGCGCCAGGGCGGGAGCCTTCGCCAACATTCTACCCAACCATGCGGCGTCGTCCGGGCCGACGTCCTGCATGGAGGCGACGTGGCGCCGGGGAATCATCAGCAAATGGACGGGCGCGGCGGGGCGAATGTCGTGGAAGACGACGAACTCGTCGTCCTCGTAGACCTTGCGCGCGGGGATGTCGCCCCGGGCGATTTTGCAGAAGATACAGGTTTCGCTCATAGGTGGATCCGGTGCGGCGTCGGCGTGGCGGCGGTCATTTGCGCCGCCGGGCCTTTTCCTGGAGGCCGGACAGGCCCTCGCGCCGGCCCAGCTCGGCCAGCACGTCTTCCGGGCGCAGGCCGAAATGGGTCAGGGCAACCAGGCAGTGGAACCAGAGGTCCGCCGTTTCCGAGACCACGCGCTCGGGCACGCCGTCCTTGGCCGCCATGATGAGCTCGGCCGATTCCTCGCCGATCTTCTTGAGGAAGGCGTCCGGGCCGGCGGCCAGCAGCCGGGCGACGTAGGACGCGCCGGGGTCGCCGCCGTTGGCCGGCAGGCGGGTGGCCAGGGTGTCGGCCAGCCGGGCGAGCAGGTCGGGGCAGGCGGGGTCGGAGGCGGTCATTATCGGTAGATCAGTTCAGGGTCTTTCAGCACCGGGTCGACGGTCTGCCAGCCGCCCTCGCGGTCGAGCCGGCGAAAGAAGCAGCTTGCCCGACCCGTGTGACAGGCGATGCCGCCTTCCTGGTCGACCTGCAGCAGGACGACGTCGCCGTCGCAATCCAGGCGGATTTCCCGCACGGCCTGCCGGTGCCCGGAGGCTTCTCCCTTGCGCCACAGCCGGCCGCGCGAGCGCGACCAGTAGACGGCCTGGCCGGTGGCGGCGGTCTCGGCCAGGGCGTCGCGGTTCATCCAGGCCACCATGAGGATGCGGCCGCTGGCGGCGTCCTGGGCGATGGCGGGGATCAGGCCGTCGGCGTCGAAGGCCACTTCGGCCAGCCAGTCTGGGGCGGTCATGTCAGTCCAGTCGCATCGGGATGCCCTGCGCGGCCATGTACCGCTTGGCTTCGCGCACCGTGTGCTCCCCGTAGTGAAAAATGCTGGCGGCCAGCACGGCGCTGGCGCGTCCCGCGGTGACGCCGTCGGCCAGGTGCTGCAGGGTGCCGACGCCGCCCGAGGCGATGACCGGCACCGCGACGGCGTCGGATACCGCGCGGGTCAGTTCGAGATCGAACCCGGAACGGGTGCCGTCACGGTCCATGCTGGTCAGCAGGATCTCGCCGGCGCCGTAGGCCGCCATGCGTTGCGCCCATTGTACGGCGTCGATGCCGGTGGCGCGCCGTCCACCGTGCGTGAAGACTTCCCAGCGCGCCGTCTCGCCTTGCGCCGGGGCGCGGCGGGCGTCGATGGCGACGACGATGCACTGCGACCCGTGGTAGCCGGCCGCGTCGCGCACCAGGTCCGGGTTGGCCACCGCGGCGCTGTTGATGGAGACCTTGTCGGCGCCGGCGTTCAGCAGCCGCTGGATGTCGGCCACCTGCCGCACGCCGCCGCCCACCGTCAGGGGAATGAAGACCTGCGAGGCGACCTGTTCGATGATGGGCAGGATGAGATCGCGGCCGTCGCTGGTGGCGGTGATGTCCAGGAAGGTGAGCTCGTCGGCGCCCTGCTCGTCGTAGCGGCGAGCGATTTCCACGGGGTCGCCGGCATCGACCAGGTTGACGAAATTGACGCCCTTGACCACGCGGCCGGCGGTGACGTCCAGGCAGGGAATGATGCGCCGGGTCAGGCCGCAGGACGCGCGGGCGGGCTCGGCCGGGGGGGGAATGGGCATGCGGGGCTAGGGCTCGTTGGGCTCGTTGCCGCCGAGCTGGTCGGCCCGGGCCTGGGCTTGCTGGAAGTCCAGGGTGCCTTCGTAGATGCTGCGGCCCAGGATCGCGCCCTCGACGCCTTCTTCCTCGACGGCGCACAGCGCCTCGATGTCGCGCAGGTCGGCGATGCCGCCGGAGGCGATGACCGGAATGCGCACGTGCTGCGCCAGGCGCACGGTGGCTTCCACGTTGACGCCGGAAAGCATGCCGTCGCGGCCGATGTCGGTGTAGATGATGGCCTCGCAGCCGTAGTCTTCGAACTTGCGGGCCAGATCCAGCACGTCGTGGCGGGTGAGCTTGCTCCAGCCGTCCGTGGCGACCTTGCCGTCGCGTGCGTCCAGGCCGACGATGATGTTGCCCGGGAAGGCGCCGCAGGCGTCGTGCAGGAAGCCCGGGTTCTTGACCGCGGCCGTGCCGATGATGACGTACGAGATGCCGCTGTCGAGGTAGCGTTCTATGGTGTCGAGGTCGCGGATGCCTCCGCCGATCTGCACCGGGATCTCGTCGCCGACGGCGTCGACGATGGCTTTGACGGGGGCTTCGTTCCTGGGCTTGCCGGCGACGGCGCCGTTCAGGTCCACCAGGTGCAGGCGGCGCGCGCCCTGCGCGAGCCAGTGCTCGGCCATGGCGCCGGGGTCTTCGGAAAACACCGTGGCATCGTCCAGGTCGCCCTGGCGCAGGCGGACGCAGTGTCCGTCCTTGAGGTCGATGGCGGGGATCAGCAGCATGGTGGATCAGCGAGCGTGGATGGATGTTGTGCGAGCCGGCGCCCGTCAGGCTGGCGGGCGCCCGGGTGTTCAGGGTTGCCAGTCTACAAAATTGCGGTAAAGCCGCAAACCGTGCCCGGCGCTTTTCTCCGGGTGGAACTGCACCGCAAAAATGTTAGCCGCCGCCACCGCGCAGGTAAAGGCGCCGCCGTAATCGGCCCGCGCGGCCACCAGGGCGGAGTCCGCGGGCTCGGCATGGTAGCTGTGCACGAAATAGAAATGCGCGCCGTCGGGAATGCCTTCCCACAGGGCGTGAGGGCGCGTGCGGTGGACCGCGTTCCAGCCCATGTGGGGCACTTTCAGGCGTTCCTTGCCGTCCGCGGGGGGGGCGCCGGGCGCGGCGAACTGCGGGCCGGCGAAGCGCCGCACGACGCCCGGCATGAGGCCCAGGCAGTCGGTAGGGCCTTCCTCGCTGCGCTCGAACAGCATCTGCTCGCCCACGCAGACCCCCAGCAGGGGCCGGGTGCGGGCGGCGCGCAGCACGGCCTCGCGCAGGCCCGAGCGGTTCAGCGTGCGCATGCAGTCCGGCATGGCGCCCTGACCGGGAAACACCACCCGGTCGGCGGCGTCGATGTCCGCTGCCCGGCTGCCGATACGGATGTCGGCGTCGGGGGCGGCATGGCGCAGGGCGCGGGCGACCGAGTGGAAGTTGCCCATGCCGTAGTCGACGATGGCGATGGTGCTCACGTCAGCGGCGTCCGGCAGTCGGCGCGGGGCTCACAGCACGCCCTTGGTGGAGGGCACGACCCCGGCGTTGCGGGGGTCGGGCTCCAGCGCCATGCGCAGGGCGCGGCCACAGGCCTTGAAGACGGTCTCGCACTGGTGGTGGGCGTTGGCGCCGCGCAGGTTGTCGACGTGCAGGGTGATGAAGGCGTGGTTGACCAGGCCCTGGAAGAACTCGCGGGCGAGGTCGACGTCGAAGTCGCCGATGCGCGCCCGGGTGAAGGGCACGTGGAACTCGAGACCGGGGCGCCCGGAGAAGTCCACCACGACGCGCGAGAGCGCTTCGTCCAGCGGCACGTAGGCGTGGCCGTAGCGGCGGATGCCGGCCTTGTCTCCGACCGCCTTGGCGATGGCCTGGCCCAGCGCGATGCCGACGTCCTCCACCGTGTGGTGGGCGTCGATGTGCAGGTCGCCGTCGGCATGGATGTCGAGGTCGATGAGGCCGTGGCGGGCGATCTGGTCCAGCATGTGGTCCAGGAAGGGCACGCCGGTGGCGATGGACTGGCGTCCGGTGCCGTCCAGGTTGACCGCGGCCCGGATGCGCGTCTCGTTGGTGTTGCGGGTGATCTCTGCGGTACGCATGTCAGGAACTCTGAGGATGGGCATGTGACCGGCGGGCGGCGTCCTGGCAGGCCGCCGGGGCGTTGCGTAGCGGTATTGTGCGCGTTTTCAGGGCGCGATGCACGGCTCCTTCACGGATCCAGCCGGTACTCGGCGCTGGCGGCGTGGGCCTGCAGGCCTTCCCCGTGGGCGAGGTCGGCCGCGATGCGGCCCAGCGCCTGCGCGCCGGCGCGCGAGACCTGGATCAGGCTGGAGCGCTTCTGGAAGTCGTAGACCCCCAGCGGCGAGGAAAAGCGGGCCGTGCGCGAGGTGGGCAGCACGTGGTTGGGGCCGGCGCAGTAGTCCCCCAGCGATTCCGAGCTGTAGCGCCCCATGAAGATGGCGCCGGCATGGCGGATGCGAGCCGCCCAGCGCTGCGGGTCTTCGGTGGAGATTTCCAGGTGCTCGGGGGCGATGCGGTTGGCGATCCCGCAGGCTTCTTCGAGGTCGCGCACCTGCACCAGGGCGCCGCGGCCGGACAGGCTGGCCCCGATGATGGCCGCGCGCGGCATGCCGGGCAGCAGGCGCCGCGCGGCCGCCTCCACGGCGTCCAGGTAGGCGGGGTCGGGGCACAGCAGGATGGCCTGGGCCAGTTCGTCGTGCTCGGCCTGCGAGAACAGGTCCATGGCGATCCAGTCGGCGGGCGTGGTGCCGTCGCAGATGACGAGGATCTCGCTGGGGCCGGCGATCATGTCTATGCCCACGGTGCCGAAGACGCGCCGCTTGGCCGCGGCCACGTAGGCGTTGCCGGGGCCGACGATCTTGTCCACCGCGGGCAGGGTGGCGGTGCCGTAGGCCAGGGCGCCGACCGCCTGCGCGCCGCCCACCGCGAAGATGCGGTCGACGCCGGCGATCGCGGCGGCGGCCAGCACGATGGGGTTGCGCACGCCGCCCGGCGTGGGCGTGACCATGACGATTTCCGGCACGCCGGCGACCTTGGCCGGCAGCGCGTTCATGAGGACCGAGGAGGGGTAGGCGGCCTTGCCGCCCGGCACGTACAGGCCTACGCGGTCCAGCGGGGTGATCTGCTGGCCCAGCAGTGTGCCATCGGCGTCGGTATACGACCAGCTTTCGGCGCGCTGGTGCTCGTGGTAGGCGCGCACCCGGTCGGCGGCGGCCTCCAGGGCGTTGCGCTGGGCCGCGGGCAGGGCGGCCAGGGCGGCCGCGGCCTCGGCGGGGGGAATTTCCAGATCGGCCGCCGAGGCGGCGCGCACCCGGTCGAAGCGCTCGGTGTATTCCAGCAGGGCGGCGTCGCCGCGGCGGCGCACATCGCGCAGGATGTCGGCGACTGCCCGCTCGATGGATTCGTCCTGTTCGGCCTCGAAGGCCAGCAGCGCGTCCAGGTCCCGGCCGAAGTCCGGGTCGCGGGAGTCCAGGCGGTGTATGAAGGCCATGGCGGTCTCCTGTCAGGCGCTGGCGGCGCCGGCCGCGTCCAGGGCGCCGGCCGCGCGCGAGAAGGCCTCGATCAGCGGGCGCAGGCGCGCGGCGCGGGTCTTGAGCGAGGCGCGGTTGACGATCAGGCGCGAGGAGATGGGCATGATTTCTTCTACCGCCACCAGGTTGTTGGCGCGCAGCGTGCCGCCGGTGGAGACCAGGTCGACGATGGCGTCAGCCAGCCCCACCAGGGGCGCCAGCTCCATGGAGCCGTAGAGCTTGATCAGGTCCACGTGCACGCCCTTGGCGGCGAAGTGCTCGCGCGCGGCCTGCACGTACTTGGTAGCCACGCGCAGGCGGGCGCCCTGGTAGACCGCGCCGCGGTAGTCGTAGCCCTCGCGCACCGCCACGCACAGCCGGCAGCGGGCGATGCCGAGGTCTACCGGCTGGTAGAGCCCGTCCGGGTGCTGGGCGTCGTGCTCGATGAGCACGTCCTTGCCCGCGATGCCGAGGTCGGCCGCGCCGTACTGCACGTAGGTGGGCACGTCGGAGGCGCGCACGATGATGAGCCGCAGCCCCGGGTCGCTGGTGGGCAGGATGAGCTTGCGCGAGCGCTCGGGGTTCTCGGTGACCTCGACGCCGGCCGCGGCCAGCAGGGGCAGGGTCTCGTCGAAGATGCGGCCTTTGGACAGCGCCAGGGTAAGGACGGGAGCGGTCATGCGGCCTCCTTGCCGGTCAGGCGCCCGATGCGCGCGCCCAGCGCCTGCAGCTTGCGCTCCATGCGCTCGTAGCCGCGGTCCAGGTGGTAGATGCGATCGACGATGGTGTCGCCCTCGGCGGCCAGGCCGGCGATCACCAGGCTGGCCGAGGCCCGCAGGTCGGTGGCCATGACGGTGGCGCCGGACAGGCGCGGCACGCCGCGCACCACGGCCGTGTGGCCGTCGATGTCGATGTCGGCGCCCAGGCGCCGCAGTTCCTGGACGTGCATGTAGCGGTTTTCGAAGATGGTCTCGACGATCACCGCGGTGCCTTCGGCGATGGCGTTCAGCGCCATCAGCTGGGCCTGCATGTCGGTGGCGAAGCCGGGGTATTCGTGGGTGCGCACGTCCACCGACCGCGGCCGGCCGCGCATGGCGGCGCGGATCCAGTCGGGCCCGCATTCGAGTTCCAGCCCCGCTTCCTGGAGCTTGGACAGGGTGGCGCCCATGGTGCCGGGGGCGGCCCCGCGCAGCACGACCTCGCCGCCGGCGGCGCCGACCGCGCACAGGAAGCTGCCCGCCTCGATGCGGTCGGGAATGACGCGGTGGCTGGCGCCGTGCAGGCGCTCGACGCCCTCGATCTCGATGCGGTCGGTGCCGTGGCCGCGGATGCGCGCGCCCATCTTGATCAGCAGCTCGGCCAGGTCGACGACTTCCGGCTCGCGCGCGGCGTTTTCGAGCACCGTGCGCCCCTCGGCCAGCACGGCCGCCATCATGAGGTTTTCGGTGCCGGTCACGGTGACCATGTCGGTGCGGATGACCGCGCCTTTCAGGCGCTCGGCCCGCGCCACCACGAAGCCGTGCTCGATGCGGATGTCGGCCCCCAGGGCGGCCAGGCCCTTGATGTGCTGGTCCACCGGGCGCTGGCCGATGGCGCAGCCGCCGGGCAGGCTGACGCGCGCCTCGCCGAAGCGCGCCACCAGCGGGCCCAGCACCAGGATCGAGGCCCGCATGGTCTTGACCAGGTCGTAGGGGGCTTCCAGCCGGTCGACGCGGTCGGCGGTGATCTCGACGCCGCCGTCGGCGCCGCGCGAGGCGCGCACGCCCATGCGCGCCAGCAGGCGCAGGGTGGTGGCGATGTCGTTGAGCTCCGGCACGTTGGACAGCGCGAGCGTGCCGCTCGTCAGCAGGCCCGCGCACAGGATGGGCAGCGCGGCGTTCTTGGCGCCGGAGACGGAGATTTCGCCTTGCAGCGGAACGCCGCCGGTGATGCGCAGCTTGTCCATTACCGGGCCGCCTCGAATTCGCCCGGCGTCAGCGTGCGCATGGACAGGGCATGGATTTCGCTTTGCATGCGCGGCCCCAGGGCCGCGTAGACCAGTTGGTGGCGCGCGATCGGCCGCTTGCCCTCGAAGGCGGCGCTGACGATGAGCGCCTCGAAGTGCGAGCCGTCGCCCTGGACGTCGATGCGCTCGCAGGGCAGGCCGTCGGCGATGTATTGGCGGACTTGCTCGGGAGTGGGCAGCATGCGGTCAATTCCTGAGTTTGTAGCCCCGGGCCAGCAGCCGCAGGGCCAGCAGGGCCAGCGCGGCGAAGACCGCTCCCACCACGGCCAGGCTGCGCCAGGGCGGGACGTCGGATACCGAGAAGAAGCCGTAGCGGAAGCCGTCGATGGTGTAGAACAGGGGGTTCCAGTGCGAGACCCCCTGCCAGAAGGCGGGCAGCGTATGGATGGAATAGAACACGCCGGACAGGAAGGTGGCCGGCATGATCAGGAAGTTCTGGAAGGCCGCCAGCTGGTCGAACTTTTCGGCCCACAGGCCGGCCAGCACGCCCAGGGTGCCCATGATGCCGCAGGACAGCACGGCGAAGACGGCGATCCACAGCGGGTGGGCCATGGGCAGATCGACGAAGCCGCGCGCCACCAGCCAGACGCACAGCCCCACCGCCAGGCCCCGGGCGACGGCGGCGATGACGTAGGCGGCGAACAGGTCGCGGTGCGACATGGGCGGCAGCAGGACGAACACCAGGTTGCCCGTGATGCGGCTCTGGATGAGCGACGAGGACGGGTTGGCGAAGGAATTCTGCAGCATGCTCATCATCATGAGCCCGGGGATCAGGAAGGCCGTATAGGGCACGCTGCCATAGACGTGGACCCGGTCTTCCAGGACGTGGGCGAAGATCAGCAGGTACAGCAGGGCGGTGATGACCGGCGCGGCGATGGTCTGGAAGCTGACCTTCCAGAAGCGCATCAATTCCTTGCGCAGCAGCGTCGGGAAGCCCGAGCCGCCCGCCACCGCGGGCTGCAGCAGGGGGGCGGTCATGTGCCGACCTCCATCATTTCGGCGCCTTCGTGGCTCATGATGCGCACGAAGGCGTCTTCGAGATCGGCGCCGCCGACGCGGGCCAGCAGCGCCTGGGTGGTGTCCAGCGCCACGATGCGCCCGCGCTTGAGCATGGCGATGCGCCCGCACAGGGCCTCGGCTTCCTCGAGGTAGTGGGTGGTGAGCATGATGGTGTGGCCCTCGCGGTTCAGGCGCGAGATGAATTCCCACAGCGTGCGGCGCAGGTCCACGTCCACGCCCGCCGTGGGTTCGTCGAGCACGATCACGGGCGGGCGATGTACCAGCGCCTGGGCCACCAGCACCCGGCGCTTCATGCCGCCGGACAGGGCGCGCATGTTGGCATCGGCCTTGTCGGCCAGGCCGAGGTTGGCGAGGATTTCGTCTATCCAGTCGTCGTTGCGGCGCAGCCCGAAATAGCCGGACTGGATGCGCAGGGTCTCGCGCACCGTGAAGAAAGGGTCGTAGACCAGCTCCTGGGGCACCACGCCCAGCGAACGGCGCGCCAGCCGGTAGTCGGAGACCACGTCGTGGCCGCAGACCTCGGCCTTGCCGCCGCTGGCGCGCGCCAGGCCGGCCAAAATGGAGATCAGGGTGGTCTTGCCCGCCCCGTTGGGCCCCAGCAGGCCGAAGAACTCGCCGGGCGCGATGTCCAGGCTGACGTCGTCCAGGGCGCGGAACCCCGGGCCGGACGCAGGGCGGAGCCACCCCTTCCAGCCGGAAGGGCGGGCCGGGTAGACCTTGGAGACGTGTTCTAGGCGGACGGCGGACATAAAGGCGGGAAGGCCGCTCCGGAAGGGAGCGAACCTGCAATTATATAGGTCCGGCCATGCGGGTCCGGCCGCGCCGGGGCCGGACGGCGGCGCGCGCCTGCCGCGGGGACGGTGCGGCGGACGGGCGCGCAGGCGCCCGGGCCGCTACTGGTTGCGCTGGTTCAGGGCCTGGATCAGGCCGTCGATGCCGTTCTGGCCGATCTGCTGGGCGAACTGGCCACGGTAGTTCTCGATCAGCCAGATGCCCTCGACGTTGAGGTCGTAGATCTTCCAGCCCTGGGCGGTTTTTTCGAGCCGGTAGTCGACATGCACGGGAGCGGCGTTGGACTGCGAGATCTCCGAGCGCACCACCACGTCGGTGGCCGCGGCGTCGCCGCGGAAGGGCAGCAGCTTGATCGAGGTGTTCTGGTCGGTGCGGGTCAGGGCCCCGCTGTAGGTGCGCACCAGGGTACCCCGGAAGGCCTGAGCCAGGTCGGCGCGCTGTTTTTCGCTGGCCTGCCGCCAGTAGCGGCCTGCCGCCAGGCGGGTGGTCTTTTCGAAATCGACGTAGGGCAGGATGTACTGGTCGACCACCTGGTTGACGCGGGCGATGTCGCCCGAGCGCAGGGCCGGGTCCCGCTTGAGCACCTGCAGCGCCTGGTCTGCCACCTGCTGCACGAATTCCTGGGCCGGGGCGTTGGGGTCGGGGGCAGCCTGGGCGGCGGCGGCCAGCGCCAGGACGGCGGCCAGGATGCCGAACAGGCGGCGCAGCGCGGGACCGAAGGGGAGGCTCGGGCGATGCATGGGGTCTCCTTATTGCTGGCCGGTGCCGGGGACGGCCGGGGCAGGCGGCGGGGCGTCGTCTTCCTCGTCCCCGTAATCCGGCAGGTTGGCGTCGTCGCCCGCCTTGGCGCCCAGCACCATGGCGGCGCGGCGCTGCAGGTAGGCGTCGCGCACGAAGCTGTAGGGGTCCAGCGCCACACGGTCGACCGTGTCGGTGGCGTCGAGCAGGCTGGCGCGGCGGTCGACCGCCTGTACGCCCCAGAGCGAATTGCGCAGCCGGACGTTTTCGATGCTTCCGACGGAGGCCAGGTTGCCGCTCCAGTCGCCTACCAGGCCGACGCCGTCGCGCACGCTGCTGGCGCCCAGGATGGGCAGCACCAGATAGGGGCCCTGGCCCACGCCCCAGACGCCCAGCGTGGTGCCGAAATCGTTGGGGATCTTGCGGGCGCCGGTGGTGGAGGCGACGTCGAAGCAGCCGCCCACCCCCATGGTGGTGTTGAACAGGAAGCGGCCCAGGGTGTTGACGAAATCGTGGCCGCGGCCTTGCAGGAAGCTGTTGGCGGCAGCCCAGAGGTCGCCGACGTTGCTGAAGATGTTGTGCACGCAGCTGCGCACCGGCTCCGGCGTGACGGTGGTGTAGGCCTGGGCCACGGGCTTGAACACGGCCCGGTCGACCTTGTCGTTGAACTGGTAGACGCCGCGGTTGAAGCCTTCCCAGGGGTCGCGCGGGTCCGGATTGGTCGGCGCGGCGCAGCCGGCCAGCAGCGCGGCCGCGGCCAGGGCGGGGGCGATCCGGAGCGGGGAGGCGGTCTTCATGGGAAACGGATTCCTTTGTGCAACATGGGGTTACGGCCGGAACGCTCCGCCGGCATTCAGGGGGCGGCGGGCTGCGGTTCGGGGCCGGCGGCCGGCGGGGCGGCGCCGCCCTGCTTGTCGGCCATGCCGTAGAGGAACTGGCTGATCAGGTTTTCCAGCACGACGGCGCTTTGTGTATACCGGATTTTGTCGCCCTGGGCAAAATTCTTGTCGTCGCCGCCGGGCTCTATGCCGATGTATTGCTCGCCCAGCAGGCCGGAGGTCAGGATCTTGGCCGAGGAGTCGGCGGGAAAGGCGTAGGGCTGCTCGATGTCCAGGCTCACCACGGCCTGGAAGGTCTGGTCGTCGAAGGCGATGCCCGATACCCGGCCGACGGTCACGCCGGCGCTCTTGACCGGGGCGCGCACCTTGAGCCCGCCGATGTTGTCGAAGTTGGCGGTCAGCGTGTAGCGCGAGCCGAACGAAAAGGAACTGAGGTTGCCGGCCTTGAGCGCCAGGAACACCACGGCCGCGGCGCCCAGCAGCACGAACAGGCCTACCCAGAAATCGGTTTTTTCGCGGGACATGATCGGATCCGTATCAATTGCCAAACATCAGGGCGGTGAGGAGAAAGTCCAGGCCCAGCACGGACAGCGAGCCGGCCACGACGGTGCGGGTGGTGGCGCGGGCCACGCCCTCCGGCGTCGGCCGGGCCTGCCAGCCTTCGTAGAGGGCGATGAGGGTCACGGCCACGCCGAACACCACGCTCTTGACGATGCCGTTGAAGACGTCGTTCCAGACGTCCACGCCGGATTGCATCTGCGACCAGAAGGAGCCGGCGTCCACGCCTATCATGCGCACGCCCACGAACCACCCGCCCAGGATGCCGACCATGGAGAACACGGCGGCCAGGATGGGCATGGCGATCACGCCGCCCCAGAAGCGCGGCGCTAGCACCCGGCGCAGCGGGTCGACCGCCATGACCTCCATGGCGGCCAGCTGTTCGCCCGCCTTCATGAGGCCGATCTCGGCGGTCAGCGACGTGCCGGCGCGCCCGGCGAAGAGCAGGGCGGTGACCACCGGGCCCAGCTCGCGCGTGAGCGAGAGCGCGACCAGCAGGCCCAGCGCGTCTTCCGAGCCGTAGCGGTTGAGCGTGTAATAGCCCTGCAACCCCAGCACGAAGCCGACGAACATGCCCGAGACCGCCACGATCAGCAGGGAGTAGTTGCCGATGAAATGGACCTGCTGGGAGACCAGGCGGGGCCGGGACAGCGCGATGCCGCTGCGCGCCAGCAGGCGGCCGAAGAAGCGCGTGAAGTCGCCCAGGGACGCGATGCGGCCGCGCAGGGCCGCGCCCAGCGCCGCGACGGCGCGCGCCGCGCCCGTCATGGCCGGCCTCCGTGGCGCGCCAGCCAGTGCTCGAAGGCCGGCGTGACGGGGTAGTGGAAGGCCACCGGGCCGTCGGGCTCGCCCCGCAGGAACTGGCGCACATAGGGGTCCGGGCTGTCGGACAGGGTGCGCGGGGAGCCGCAGGCCTTGAGCTCTCCCTGGCCCACCAGGTAGACGCGGTCGGCGATGGCGAAGGATTCCTGGATGTCGTGGGTGATCAGCACCGAGGCGCAGCCCAGGCGGTCGGACAGGTCGCGGATGAGCCGCGCGGTAATGCCCAGGGAGATGGGGTCCAGGCCGGCGAAGGGCTCGTCGTAGAGCACGAGTTCGGGTTCGAGCACCACGGCGCGCGCCAGGGCGACGCGCCGCGCCATGCCGCCGGAAATCTCGGATACCCGCAGGTGCGCGGCAGCGCGCAGGCCGACCGCGTCGAGCTTGTCCAGCACGCGGGAGACGATCTCGGATTCCGGCCGGCGCGTGTGTTCGCGCAGGGGGAAGGCGACGTTTTCGAACACGTCGAGGTCGGTGAACAGGGCGCCCTGCTGGAACAGCACGCCCATGCGCTGGCGCAGGGCCTGCAGCTCGCCCGCCGGCAGGCCGCGCAGGCGGCGCCCGAAGACCTCGACTTCGCCGGCCAGGGTCGGCAGCTGGCCGGTGGCCGCGCGCAGCAGCGTGGTCTTGCCGGAGCCCGAGCCCCCCATGATGGCCACGACCTGGCCAGGGGCGATTTCCATGTCGATGCCGCGCAGCACCGTGAAGTCGCCATAGCCCAGCGACACGCCGGTCAGGCGCAGGGCGGCGGGGGCAGCGTCGGGCGTGGGATCGGGCATGGGCGGGCGGGTCGCGCGGCAGCGGCGGGCGCGTCCGGGTGAAAAACGGCATTGTAGCCCGGGGCCGGGCGCGGGGAGCGCCCGCGCCCGGCCGGCCCGGCGTCCCGGCTCAGCGCGGCAGTTCGCTGGACCCCATGAGGAATTCGTCGACCGCCCGCGCGCACTGCCGGCCTTCGCGGATCGCCCATACCACCAGCGACTGGCCGCGGCGCATGTCGCCCGCCGCGAACACCTTGTCGACCGAGGTGCGGTAGTCGTCGGTGTTGGCGCGCGCGTTGCCGCGGGCGTCGCGCTCGACGCCGAAGGCGTCCAGCACGGCCTGGACCGGCGAGACGAAGCCCATGGCCAGCAGCACCAGGTCGGCCGGCAGCTCGAACTCCGAGCCCGGGACTTCGGACATCTTCATCTGGCCGGTGGCCTCGTCCCTGGTCCATTCGACCCGGGCGGCCACCAGCTTCTCGACGCGGCCGTCGCGGCCCTGGAACGCCTTGGTCGCAATGGCCCAGTCGCGCTCGCAGCCTTCCTCGTGCGAGGAGGAGGTGCGCAGCTTGGCCGGCCAGTACGGCCAGGTCATGGGCTTGTTTTCGTGCTCGGGCGGGCGCGGCATGAGCTCGATCTGGGTGACCGAGCGCGCGCCGTGGCGGTTGCTGGTGCCCACGCAGTCCGAGCCGGTATCGCCGCCGCCTATGACCACGACGTGCTTGTCCTTGGCCAGCAGCTGGCCGGTCAGGCGGTCGCCCGCCACCACCTTGTTCTGCTGGCGCAGGAAATCCATGGCGAAATGCACGCCCTGCAGCTCGCGGCCGGGCACCGGCAGGTCGCGCGGCGTTTCGGAGCCGCCGGTCATGGCGACGGCGTCGAATTCGGCCAGCAGGGCCTGCGGGGCCACCACCGTCAGGCCGTCGGCGGCGTCCTCGGGCCGGCCCACATAGGTGGACGGGCGGAACTCCACGCCCTCGGCCTCCATCTGGGCCATGCGGCGGTCGATCAGCGACTTTTCCAGCTTGAAGTCGGGAATGCCGTAGCGCAGCAGGCCGCCGATGCGGTCGCTCTTCTCGAACAGGGTGACGGCGTGGCCGGCGCGCGCCAGCTGCTGGGCGCAGGCCAGGCCCGACGGGCCGGACCCGATCACGGCCACCTTCTTGCCGGTCTTGCGCGCGGGCGGCTGGGGCGCGACCCAGCCTTCTTCCCAGCCGCGGTCGATGATGGCGTGCTCGATGGACTTGATGCCGACGGGGTCGTTGTTGATGTTGAGGGTACAGGCGGCCTCGCAGGGCGCGGGGCAGACGCGGCCCGTGAACTCGGGGAAGTTGTTGGTCGAGTGCAGCACGTCCAGCGCCTGCCGCCATTGCCCGCGATAGACCAGGTCGTTCCAGTCCGGGATGATGTTGTTGACGGGGCAGCCGCTGGTGCAGAAGGGAATGCCGCAGTCCATGCAGCGCGCGCCCTGCTGCCGGGACTCGTCCTCGGACAGGTGCAGCACGAACTCGCGCCAGTGCTTCAGGCGCCGGGCGGGAGCCTCGGAGGCCTCCTGCAAGCGTGCGAATTCTAGAAAACCGGTAACTTTACCCATGATTCTTCCTTGAGCTCAGGCCGCCATCTGCTCGGGATGGTCGGCGCGCCACATTTCGCCCAGCGCACGGCGGTAGTCGGTCGGCATGACCTTGACGAACTGCCCGCGCGCGGTTTCCCAGTCGCCCAGCAGGTCGCGGGCGCGGAAGCTGCCGGTATAGCGGTAGTGGTTCTCGATCAGCCGGCGCAGGATGGCCTCGTCGGTTTCCCGTTCGCCGCCCCGCGCGGCGCTGTGCCAGGCCTGGACCGCGCCTTCGGCTTCCTGCTCGGCGGCCGGCAGCACCGGCTCGAGCTCGACCATGGCCAGGTTGCACTGCCGGCGCAGGGCGCGCTCGGGGTCCCAGACGTAGGCCACGCCGCCGGACATGCCTGCCGCGAAATTGCGGCCGGTGGCGCCCAGCACCACGACCGTGCCGCCGGTCATGTATTCGCAGCCGTGGTCGCCGGTGCCTTCCACCACCGCCGCGGCACCGGAGTTGCGCACCGCGAAGCGTTCGCCGGCCACGCCGTTGAAATAGGCCTCTCCCGCCAGCGCGCCGTACAGCACCGTGTTGCCGGCGATGATGTGGTCCGGCCCGAAGCCGCGGAAGTCGTTGGGCGAGCGCACCACGATGCGGCCGCCCGACAGGCCCTTGCCGACGTAGTCGTTGCCTTCGCCCACCAGGTCCAGCGTGATGCCGTGGGCCAGGAAGGCCCCGAAGCTCTGGCCCGCGACGCCGTTGCACTGGATGTGGATGGTGTCGTCGGGCAGGCCTTCGTGGCCGTAGCGCGCCGCCACCACGCCCGAGAGCATGGCGCCTATCGTGCGGTTGCGGTTGCGCACCGGCACGATGAAGGAGACTTTCTCGCCCCGCTCGATGGCCGGCTTGCTGCGTTCGATCAACTGGTGGTCCAGGGCGTTGGCCAGGCCGTGGTCCTGGGTTTCGGTCTGGCGCGGCGGCTCGTCGGTCGCGGGCTGGTGGAAGATGCGCGAGAAGTCCAGGCCACGCGCCTTCCAGTGCTCGATGCCCGCGCGCGTGTCGAGCAGGTCGGCGCGCCCGGTGAGTTCCTCGAACTTGCGGATCCCCAGCTGGGCCATGATTTCCCGGACTTCCTCGGCCACGAAGAAGAAGTAGTTGACGACGTGTTCCGGCTTGCCCTGGAATTTCCTGCGCAGCACCGGGTCCTGGGTGGCCACGCCCACCGGGCAGGTGTTCAGGTGGCACTTGCGCATCATGATGCAGCCCTCGACCACCAGCGGCGCGGTGGCGAAGCCGAATTCGTCGGCGCCCAGCAGCGCCCCGATCACGACGTCGCGGCCGGTTTTCATCTGGCCGTCGGCCTGCACGCGGATGCGGGTGCGCAGGCGGTTGAGCACCAGCGTCTGCTGGGTCTCGGCCAGGCCCAGCTCCCAGGGCGTGCCGACCTGCTTGATCGACGACAGGGGCGAGGCACCGGTACCGCCGTCGTGGCCGGCGATCACCACGTGGTCGGCCTTGGCCTTGGCCACGCCGGCGGCCACCGTGCCCACGCCGCTTTCGGAGACCAGCTTGACCGAGATCGAGGCGCGCGGGTTGACGTTCTTGAGGTCGTGGATCAGCTGCGCCAGGTCTTCGATGGAATAGATGTCGTGGTGCGGCGGGGGCGAGATCAGGCCTACGCCGGGCACCGAGTAGCGCAGCTTGGCGATGTAGTCGGACACCTTGTGGCCGGGCAGCTGGCCGCCCTCGCCGGGCTTGGCGCCCTGCGCCATCTTGATCTGGATCTGGTCGGCGCTGGACAGGTACTCGGCCGAGACGCCGAAGCGTCCCGAGGCCACCTGCTTGATGCGCGAGCGCAGGGAGTCGCCGGCCGCCAGGGCGACGTCGGCCTCGATGCGCTCGGGGCCCAGCACCGAGGCCAGCGTGTCGCCGTCCTGGATGCCGCTGGCGCCGTCGCGGATCTCGGCGCGGTAGCGCAGCTCGTCCTCGCCGCCCTCGCCGGTATTGGACTTGCCGCCGATGCGGTTCATGGCGGCGGCCAGCACCGAGTGCGCTTCGGTCGAGATCGAGCCCAGCGACATCGCGCCGGTGGCGAAGCGCTTGACGATCTCCTTGGCCGGCTCGACCTCGGACAGCGGGATGGCGCGGGCCGGATCCACCTTGAACTCGAACAGGCCGCGCAGGGTCATGTGGCGCCGGCTCTGGTCGTTGATGAGCTGGGCGTATTCCTTGTAGGTACGGTAGTTGTTGGCGCGCGTGGCATGCTGCAGCTTGGCGATGGAATCCGGCGTCCACATGTGCTGTTCGCCGCGCACGCGGAAGGCGTATTCGCCGCCGGCGTCGAGCGCGCCGGCCAGCACCGGGTCGTTGCCGAAGGCGTTGCGGTGCGCGCGCAGGGCTTCCTCGGCCACCTCGAAGATGCCGATGCCTTCGACGGTGGACGAGGTGCCGGTGAAGTACTTCTCGACCAGCGCGGCCTGCAGGCCGATGGCCTCGAAGATCTGGGCGCCGGTATAGGACATATAGGTCGAGATGCCCATCTTGGACATGACCTTGTTCAGGCCCTTGCCGATCGCCTTGATGTAGTTCTTGACCGCCTTGTCCGCGTCCGCGCCGACCTGGGCCACGGATTCCAGCGCCAGGTAGGGGTGGATGGCTTCCGCGCCGTAGCCGCCCAGCAGGGCGAAGTGGTGGACTTCGCGCACCGAGCCCGATTCCACCACCAGGCCGGTGCTGGTGCGCAGGCCGCTGCGGATCAGGTGCTGGTGGATGGCCGAGGTCGCCAGCAGCGCCGGGATGGGCACGCGCTCTTGGTCCACCTTGCGGTCCGACAGGATGAGGATGTTGTAGCCGCTTTGCACGGCGTCGACCGCGCGCGCGCACAGGGCCGCCACGCGGGCCTCGATGCCCTCGCGGCCCCATTCCGCCGGATAGGTGATGTCCAGCTCGTAGCTGCGGAACTTGCCGTGGGTGACCGGCTCGATGTCGCGCAGTTTCGCCATGGCGGCGAAGTCCAGCACGGGCTGCGAGACTTCCAGGCGCAGCGGCGGGTTGACGTTGTTGATGTCCAGCAGGTTGGGCTTGGGCCCGATGAACGACACCAGCGACATGACCATCTGTTCGCGGATGGGGTCGATGGGCGGGTTGGTCACTTGCGCGAACAGCTGCCGGAAATAGTTGTAGAAGGGCTTGGGACGGTCCGACAGGACCGCCAGGGGCGTGTCGTTGCCCATGGACCCGACGGCTTCCTCGCCGCTGGCCGCCATGGGCTCCAGGACGAACTTGTAGTCTTCCTGCGTCCAGCCGAAGGCCTGCTGGCGGTCCAGCAGGGATGCCGCCGGGCGGGGCTCGGGGGCGCGCTCCGGCGTGGGCAGCGCTTCGAGCTTCAGGCGCAGCCGCTCGATCCATTGCCGGTAGGGGCGCGAGTTGGCCAGCTGCGACTTGATCTCGGCGTCGTCGATGATGCGGCCCTGCTCCAGGTCGATCAGGAACATCTTGCCCGGCTGCAGGCGCCACTTCTTGACGATGCGGTTTTCCGGCACCGGCAGCGTGCCGGCCTCGGACGCCATGATGACCATGTCGTCGTCGGTCACCAGGTAGCGGGCGGGGCGCAGGCCGTTGCGGTCCAGCGTGGCGCCGATCTGGCGCCCGTCGGTGAAGGCCACGGCCGCCGGGCCGTCCCACGGCTCCATCATGGCGGCATGGTATTCGTAGAAGGCGCGCCGGCTTTCGTCCATGAAGGCGTGCTGCTCCCAGGCTTCCGGGATCATCATCATCATGGCGTGGGCCAGGGAATAGCCCGACATCACCAGCAGTTCCAGGCAATTGTCGAAGGTGGCCGTATCGGACTGGCCTTCGTAGACGATGGGGTAGAGCTTGCGCAGGTCGTCGCCCAGCACCGCCGACTGCATCATGCCCTCGCGGGCGCGCAGCCAGTTGAAGTTGCCCTTGACGGTGTTGATCTCGCCGTTGTGCGCGATCAGGCGGTAGGGGTGGGCCAGCGGCCAGGCGGGGAAGGTGTTGGTGGAAAATCGCTGGTGCACCAGGGCGACGGCGGATACCGCGCGGGTGTCGGCCAGGTCGCGGTAGTAGCGCCCGACCTGGTCGGCCAGCAGCAGGCCCTTGTAGACCACGGTGCGCACCGACGCCGACGGCACGAAGTATTCCTTGCCGTGGGCCAGCCGCATGTTCTGGATGGCGTGGCTGGCGGTCTTGCGGATCACGTACAGCTTGCGCTCGAGCGCGTCGGGGACCATGACGTCGGCTCCGCGCCCGATGAAGAGCTGGCGGATCACCGGCTCACAGGCGCGCACCGCCGGCGACATGGGCATCTCGGTGTCCACCGGCACGTCGCGCCAGCCCAGCACCACCTGGCCTTCGGCGCGCACGGCGCGCTCGAACTCCTGCTCGCAGGCCAGGCGCGAGGCGGTTTCCTTGGGCAGGAAGGTCATGGCCACGCCGTATTCGCCGGGCGGGGGCAGGACGATGCCGCGTTCGGCGAACTCCTCGCGGTACAGCGCGTCGGGGATCTGGATCAGGATGCCGGCGCCGTCGCCCATGAGCTTGTCCGCGCCCACCGCGCCGCGGTGGTCGAGGTTTTCCAGGATCTTGAGCCCCTGCTGGATGATGGCGTGGCTCTTGCGCCCCTTGATGTGGGCCACGAAGCCCACGCCGCAGGCGTCGTGCTCGTATTCCGGGCGGTACAGCCCTTGCGCGCGCGGCAGGCCGATGCGGGTGGCATCCACGGGCTGGGCCTCGGGACGACAGGAGGGCGGTTGGTGGGGGTGGCTCATGGGCGGCTCCGCGTAAGGCAACGGAAATGTTGCACTGCAAGACCCGCGACGATACTGCGGTTGGAGCGGCGGCGCAATAGAAATAATGGGGGTCGATCCCCTATATTATCATCATTCCAAATTTCGGGAATTAATTAGGGTCATATTATCTCCGAGACAGGCCGGAGCGTAGTCAGGCGCTGCCGCCGCCATCCCCGATGGTGGCGCTGCAGGCGGCCCGGGCGGCCCGGGCGGACGGGAGATGGTCGCCTGCAGGGAACCGGCATTCGGATGGATGCGGCGGGAAAGGACGTGCCGCGGCAGCCGGCGCCGCCGGGCGGGGGCGGGCAAAGGGTCAGGCGTCCGGGGTGCCCGGCTCGGTCCCGCTGGCCGGCGGGCGGTCCTTGCGCGGCCGGCCCCGGCGTCCGGGGGAGACCCGGCGGCTGGCGGTGGCCGAGAGCGAGGCGATGAAGCCTGCGCCTCCGAGCGCCCACTGGCCGGAAAGCGTGCGCTCGATGCGTTCGGCCTGCTCGCGCGGCAGGCCTTCGTGGAGCCGGCGGCGATAGGCGGCCTGCCGGTCGAAGGGGGTGTTGCCGCAGGCCCAGTAGTCGGCGTGGTCGCTCAGCCAGGCGGGCGGCGTGGCCAGGGCCCCGGTGTGCGCGGCGGCGGAAGACCAGGGCCAGGATTCGGGGTCGTGGGTGCTGCCGTCGCGCAGGGGCTGGGTTTCGAGCCAGGCCTGGGCGGGCAGGACCCAGGCGCCGGGCTCCACCAGGGCCGAGCGGTAGCGCCCGGCGAACACCCGGCCGTCGCGCAGGCGCGCCGCCAGGTTGCGGCCCAGGGTCTGCATCAGGCGCGGCAGGCTGCCTTCGTCCTCGGGAGTGGCCAGCAGCAGTACGCGCCCGGTGGCCAGTACCCAGCCATGGACGGCCACCCGGTGGCGGGTCGCCGCTTCGCCCAGCCAGGCGGCGATGTCGTTGAACAGTGCCCCCGGCGCGGGCGTGCCCGGGGCCGCCAGCGGCCGCACGAAGCGGGCCTGCACGAGTTGCGGCAGGCCGGGGGCGTACAGGCGGGGCAGACGGGCCATGGCGGTTCAGGGCTTGCGCAGGCGATAGAACAGGTTGGGTTCGCTTACCACATAGATGGTACCGCGTTCGTCGATCGCCAGGCCTTCGGGCTGCACCACGGTGGCGTCGCCGGGAGCGCTGCCCAGGGCGCGCAGGCTGAGCGGGCTGCCGTCTTCGGCGTCGATTTCCAGAATCATGTTGGATTCTTCGCTCAACAGCAAGATGTGGCCGCTGGCCGGGTCGAACTCCACCGAGGCCAGGTCGGTGGCGAAAGCGGCCGGCGCCAGCCAGGGGCTGAGGTCTTCCACCTGCAGGGAGAGCCGGCCGGCGCCGCCTGGCCGGGTCGCCCGGCCCAGGCCCGTGATGCGGTAGAGCCGGGGCGGGGAATGTTCTTTCACGGCGTACAGGCGGTCGTGCCGCCGGTCGTAGCCCAGGCCTTCCAGGCCGTCGTTGCGCTGGTCGCCCAGGTTCAATTGCAGCGAGGGGGCGAGGTCGGCGTCTATCGGCCCGGGCGCCGGCGGCAGGGTCAGCACCACGATGCGGCCGTGGCGCTCGTCGACCACCGCGACGCGGGACCCGCCCAGCCACGCGATGCCCTCGGGGTCGGACAGGTTCTCCAGGGGATACTCGCCCAGCACGCCGCCGTTGCGGTCCAGCGCCAGGATGCGGCGGGGGTTCTTGGTGACGGCCAGCAGGCGGTCGGCCGAGGCATCGTAGGCCAGGCCCGAGAGGTCCTGCTCGACGCCCTCGACGGCCAGGCCGCGCAACTCCATGCGGTAGCCGGGCAGGCCCAGGCCGGATTGCCGCTGCTCGGAGGGATTCCATTGCGCGAGCCCCGCATTGAGCCCGGCTGCCCAGCGGTAGGCGCGGTTTTCCACATGATGGAAGCGGATCGCCACGTACAGCCCCCAGCCGACCACTGCCAGGGCCAGCAGGGCGATCACGCAGCGTAGAAAGTAACGGAAAAGTACGGCGGCCATGGGTTTCCCGGTGGCGGGCCCCTGGCGCGAAACCGCCGGGCCGGCGCCGCAGATTACCATTCGCCATGAAAATATGTCACCCTTGCGATCTTGTTCATGCCCTGTCCGGAGTCCCCATGAAAACCTCTGCCGCGATCGCCTGGAAAGCCGGTGAGCCATTGACCGTCGAAGAAGTCGACCTGGAAGGCCCGCGGGCCGGAGAGGTGCTGGTCGAAATCAAGGCAACCGGCATCTGTCATACCGATTACTACACGCTGTCCGGCGCCGACCCGGAGGGGATCTTTCCCGCCATCCTGGGGCACGAGGGCGCCGGGGTGGTGCTGGAGACCGGCCCGGGCGTGACCTCGCTGAAGGCGGGCGACCACGTCATCCCGCTCTATACGCCGGAATGCCGGCAGTGCAAATTCTGCCTGTCGCGCAAGACCAATCTCTGCCAGGCCATCCGGGCCACCCAGGGCAAGGGTCTGATGCCCGACGGCACCTCGCGCTTTTCGGTCGGCGGCAAGCCCCTCTACCATTACATGGGCACGTCCACCTTCGCCAACCATATCGTGGTGCCCGAGATCGCGCTGGCCCGCATCCGCGACGACGCGCCCTTCGACAAGGTCTGCTATATCGGCTGCGGCGTGACGACCGGCGTGGGCGCGGTGGTCTACACCGCCAAGGTCGAGGCCGGCGCCAACGTGGTGGTCTTCGGCCTGGGCGGCATCGGCCTGAACGTGATCCAGGGCGCCCGCATGGTGGGCGCGGACAAGATCATCGGCGTCGACCTGAACCCCGCGCGCGAGGCGCTGGCGCGCAAGTTCGGCATGACGCATTTCGTCAACCCTTCCGAGGTCGGCGACGTGGTCGACCACATCGTGCAGCTGACCGACGGCGGCGCGGACTATTCCTTCGAATGCATCGGCAACGTCAAGGTCATGCGCCAGGCGCTGGAATGTTGCCACAAGGGCTGGGGCCAGTCGGTCATCATCGGCGTGGCCGCCGCCGGAGAGGAAATCGCCACCCGGCCCTTCCAACTGGTCACCGGCCGGCAGTGGAAGGGCTCGGCCTTCGGGGGCGCGCGCGGCCGCACCGACGTGCCGAAGATCGTCGACTGGTACATGGAAGGCAAGCTCAACATCGACGACCTGATTACCCATACGCTGCCCCTGGAGCGCATCAACGAGGGCTTCGATCTCATGAAGCGCGGCGAGTCCATCCGGTCCGTCGTGGTGTACTGACATGGCGCTGGAGCTGATCTCCGAGCACCGCTGTTTCGACGGCCGGCAGCGCTTCTACCGCCACGACTCGGCCGCCGTGGGACTGCCCATGAAGTTCTCGGTCTATCTCCCGCCGCAGGCGGAGCAGGCAAGGGTGCCGGTGCTGTTCTACCTGGCCGGCCTGACCTGCACCGAAGAAACCTTCATGATCAAGGCGGGCGCGCAGCGCCTGGCCGCGCGCCACGGCCTGATGCTGGTGGCCCCGGACACCAGCCCGCGCGGCGCGGGCCTGCCGGGCGAGGACGACGACTGGGATTTCGGCACGGGCGCGGGCTTCTACCTGGACGCCACCCGGGAACCCTGGAGCCGCCACTACCGCATGTACAGCTACGTCGTGGACGAGCTGTTCGGCCTCGCGACCGGCGAGCTGCCCGGCGACGCGGCCCGGGCCGGGATCTTCGGGCATTCCATGGGCGGACACGGCGCGCTGGTGCTGGCCCTGCGCAACCCGGAACGCTTCCGCTCGGTATCGGCCTTCGCCCCTGTGGCCGCGCCGGGGCAGTGCCCCTGGGGCCGCAAGGCCTTCGAGGCCTACCTGGGGCCGGACCGGGCCGCCTGGGCGCGGTACGACGCCACCGAGCTGATGCAGGCCGCCCGGCGGCCGTTTCCCGGCGGCATCCTGGTCGACCAAGGCCTGGCCGACGCTTTCCTGGAAACCCAGCTGTTTCCCGACGCCTTCGCGGCGGCCTGCCGGCAGGCCGGGCAGCCCTTGACCCTGCGCCGCCACGAGGGCTACGACCACGGGTATTACTTCATTTCCACCTTCGTCGCGGACCACCTGGATTTCCACGCCGGGCAACTGGGCGCCCTGCCGGCCGGCGCGGCGCCCGGGGCGTAGGGGGCGCGAGGACGGCAGGGGAGCGGGTCCGCCGGCAGGGGCGGCGTGCCGGGATGGCGGGCCGCCGGGATGTTGCCGGGCCGCGGCTGCCCCGGGCCTTCCGTCCGGCACGGCGCTTGCCTGTGGCGGAAGCCGCGTCCAAGGGAACTCGGACGCCGCGATTCCGTCGAATTAGCACTCTCCCATTTCGAGTGCTAACATGGAAACATCGTCGCAATCCGACCGTTTCCAGGAGCGACCCAAAATGAAACAAACCGGCAATTCCCTGGCGCTCACCGGCAACAATCTGGCCCTGGCCATTTCCAACCCGGGCGCGCTGGGCACGATCGACGCCTACATTTCCGCCGTCAACCGGCTGCCTGTCCTGAGCGCCGAGCGCGAGACGGCGCTGGCCCGCCGCCTGCGCGACGAGGAAGACCTCGACGCGGCCCGCGAGCTCATCCTGTCGCACCTGCGGCTGGTGGTCGCCGTCGCGCGCCAGTACCTCGGCTACGGTCTGCCGCACGCCGACCTCATCCAGGAAGGCAACGTCGGGCTCATGAAGGCGGTCAAGCGCTTCGACCCCGAGCGCGGGGTCCGGCTGGTTTCCTTCGCCGTGCACTGGATCAAGGCCGAGATCCACGAGTTCATCGTGCGCAACTGGCGCCTGGTCAAGGTGGCCACCACCAAGGCTCAGCGCAAGCTGTTCTTCAACCTGCGCAGCATGCGGCCGGACGGCCAGACGCTGGACTCCGCCCAGGTGCGCGACATCGCACAGGCGCTGAACGTGCGTCCCGAGGACGTCAGCGAGATGGAAGTCCGCCTGTCCGGGCGCGAGCTGGCCCTGGAGTCGCGCGACGACGACGAGGACAGCTATGCCCCCATCGCCTACCTGTCCGACGAAGGGCAGCAGGAGCCCACCCGCGTGCTGGAGCGCCGGGACCGGGACGCCCTGCAGGGCGAGGGCCTGGCGCAGGCGCTGGCCGGCCTGGACCCGCGCTCGCGGCGCATCGTCGAGGCCCGCTGGCTGCAGGACGACGGCGGCAGCACGCTGCACGAACTGGCCGGGGAGTTCGGCGTGTCGGCCGAGCGCATCCGGCAGATCGAGGCGGCCGCGCTCAAGAAGATGCGCGCGGCGCTGTCGGCCTGAGCGCGGCGCGCCCGGCGGGGCGGCGCCTGCCCGGGCCGCCGGGCTGCGCAGCTTCTTGGACGCGGCTCTAAGGGATTGATACAAACTTTTTGAGGCGGTTGCGCGGCGGCCGGAAACTTCGCCGCCGCCGGACGGACTAATCCGCATAGACCGCAGGCATCGGCGCTACGCCGACCGTCGGCTGTCTTGCCATCCGTCTCGGCTTCTCCTCTTTCCCCTCCCCTAGAGGCGGATGCTTGCGCGGGGCACCTTCGGGTGCCCCGTTTTTTATGGTGTGCCCAGCATGGACGCACTCCTGCGGGCGCAAGTCCCGCCTACCGGTCCGGCTCGCCGGGCGGCGGAACTCCGGCCCGAGGCGCGAGCGCTTCAAAACAAGAACCATTTCCATTACCATTCTGGGATCCTCCCTGCTGAAAACTCCCCAGAGAGTTCCCCCCGTGACCGCCGCGCCTTCCCTTTCGCCTTCTTCGCCGTCGATCGATACGCTGTACGCGGATCATCACGCCTGGCTGAGGGCCTGGCTGCAGCGGCGCCTGGGCAACGCCGCCGACGCGGCGGACCTGGCACACGAAGCGTTCCTGCGCCTGATCCTGAAACCGGCATCGCGCGGCTTCGGCAGCCCGCTCGAAGCCCGGGCGTACCTGCGCGCCATGGCGCAGGGCATGTGCGTCAACCTGTGGCGCCGCCGCGAAATCGAACAAGCCTGGCTGGATACGCTGGCCGCTCAGCCCCCGGGGTATGCGCCGTCGGCGGAGCGCCAGGCCATCGTGCTCGAGGCCCTGCAGGAAATCGCCCGGCTGCTGCACAGCCTGCCCGGCAAGGCGGCGCAGGCGTTCCTGATGTCGGCCGTGTGCGGCATGACCGCGGCGGACGTGGCGAGCGAGCTGGGCGTGTCGTCGCGCATGGTGCGCAAGTATGTGGCCCAGGCCATGCTGCGCTGCATGCAGGCCCAGGCCGTGCAGGCGGCGGCCGCGTTGCGGCAGGCGCCGCCGCCGTGAGCCGGCCGGCGACCCATGTCCGCTGACCCCGGGGTTCCCGCCCTGCCTGGCGGCCAGGCCCGGCCCCCGCATGCTGTCATGGAGCGCGCGGCGCAGTGGTATGCACTGCTGATTTCGGGCGAAGCCAGCGCGGCCGACCGGGCGCGGTGGCAGGCCTGGCTGGCCGCACACCCGCACCACCGGCAGGCCTGGGAATTCGTGGAATCGGTCAGCCAGCGCGTGCTGGCGCCGTTGCGGGGGGCGCCCGATCCGCGGCAGATGGCCGCCAAGGTCTGTGCCGTGCATGCACGTGCGCGCACGCGCCGCCGGGTGCTGGCCGGCATCGGCGCGCTGGCGGGCGCCGGCGCGCTGGGCTGGACGGCCCGGTCCGGGTCGCCCGTGGCCGGCGCCATCGCCGCCTGGACGGCCGACTACCGTACCGGCAGGGGGGACATACGCCGGTTCACGCTGGCCGACGGGTCGCAGGTCTGGCTGAACACCGCCAGTGCGCTCGATGCCGACATGCGGGCCGACTTGCGCAGGCTGACCCTGGCGGCCGGCGAGATCCTGGTGTCGACAGCCCACGGCGACGCGCGATCCTTCGTCGTCGACACGCCGCAGGGCCGGATGCGCGCGCTGGGCACCCGCTTCACCGTCCGCCGCGAGCCGGCCGGCACCTTTCTGGCGGTATACGAGGGCGCGGTCGAGATACGCACCGCGGATACCGGCGCGGTCCGCGTCATTCCGGCCGGCCGGCAGACCCGGTTCGATGCCGGCCGCATCGCGGCTGGCGCGCCCGCCGACGCGGCGCGCGAGGCGTGGAGCCGCGGCGAGCTGATCGCCTGGGACCTTTCGGTGGCCGATGTCGTCGAGGAACTGGGCCGCTACGAGGCGGCGCACATCAGCCTGGCGCCCGAGGTCGCGCAACGGCGCGTGTTCGGCACGTTCCCCCTGCGCGACGTGGACGGCGCCCTGGCCATGCTGGCGCGTGCCGCCTCGCTGCAGGTGAGCCGGCCCTGGCCATGGTGGATATCGGTCGCCGCCGGCGCGCCGCAGGCGCCATCCCGGTAATTTCCAGGAAAACGGTTCCGCTTTTCGCCTTCTCGATTGATTAAGGAAATAGAGAGGGCCGCAACGCCGGATGGCGCGCCATGCGCGCGCACGAACGGCAGGCCTGCCGTCCACCGTCATCGCAGAAAGGAACCGCCATGTACCGGCGCTCGTCACATGCCTTGTCCCGGGCCCTGGCCGGGCAGCCCGCGCCAACCCTCGCTTCCGGCCGCATGCCCTCCCGTCCGGCGGGGCGGGCACCGCAGCCCGTCGCGGCATGGATGCGGGCGGCGGCGTCCGTCGCCGTCGCGGCCGGCGCCTGGACGGTGTCCGGCCAGGCCGGTGCGGCGCCCGGGCCAGCCCAGGCACAGGCTCCGATCCGGGCTCCGGTTCCGGCCCAAGTTCAGGCCCAAGTTCCGGCCCAAGTTCCGGCCCAAGTTCAGGCCCAAGTTCAGGCCCAAGTTCAGGCCCAGGCACCCGCCACGGCCGCGCGGCACGGCTACGACATCCCCGCCGGCCCCCTGCGGACGGTGCTGACGCGGTTCGCCAGCGAGGCCGGCATCTACCTGGCGGGTCCGATCGAACTGGCCGACGGGAAGACCAGCCCGGGTCTGCAGGGCGTCTACACCGTGGCGCAGGGGCTGGACCGCGTGCTGGCCGGCACCGGCCTGCAGGCCGTGCCGGACGCGAACCGGCGCTACGTGCTGAAACCGCTGCCGTCCGCCGGCGTCACCGAGCTGTCGGCGGTGACCGTCACGGGCCAAGCCGAATCCGCCGCCGGCCCGGTGGCGGGCTACGCGGCGCAGCGCAGCGCCACCGCCACCAAAACCGACACGCCCATCGTGGAAACGCCGCAGTCGATCTCGGTGGTGACCGCCGGCCAGATCCGCGACACCGCTTCCAACACGCTGGACCAGGCGTTGACCTACAGCGCGGGCGTGCGCACGTCGATCTACGGGGCCAGTTCGCGCATGGACACGGCCCAGGCGCGCGGCGTGGAAATCGAGGACATCTTCGTGGACGGCCTGAAAGACCGAGTGAACTTCTGGACCAGCACGCCGCGCGTCGAGCCTTACCTCATGGAGCGCATGGAAGTGCTGCGCGGGCCTGCGTCCATGCTTTACGGTCAGGGCGGTACGGGCGGGCTGATCAACAACGTCAGCAAGCTGCCCCAGGCCGAGGCGCATCGCGAGATCGCCATGCAGGTGGGCAACCACGACGCGCGCCAGCTGCAGGCGGACCTGACCGGCCCGTTGACGGAAGACGGCACCTGGCTGTACCGGCTGGTGGCCCTGGGCCGCGAGAGCGGCACGCAGATCGACCACGGCCGGGACGACCGCCAGCTGGTCGCCCCGTCCCTGACCTGGCGGCCCAGCGCCGCCACCGAGCTGACCCTGCGGCTGAAGTGGCAGAAAGACCGGGCCAACGGCGATTCCGGCAGCACCCTGCCCTGGGAGGGCACGATCCTGCCGAATCCCAACGGGCGCATCTCGCGCCACACCTTCGTGGGCCAGCCCGGCCTCGACCGGTTCGACGCCGACAGCCTGCAGGCGGGCTGGTCGTTCCGGCACGACCTGAACGACCGGTGGACGTTCCGGCAAAGCACGCGCTGGACGGACAACAAGACCGACTACGGCGCCTTCGACGTGTATGCGCCCTACCTGGACGCGGACCGGCGCATGCTGGACCGCGCGGCGTACTTCTGGAAGCACCATACGCAGATCCTGGCGGCGGACCAGAACCTGGCGGGCAGGTTTTCGACCGGACCGGTGGCGCACCGATTGCTGGCCGGGGTGGATTTCCTGCGCTACCGGGATTCGGGCTCGGGGGTAGACGATTACACCGGCCTGGCCCCCATCGACGTCTACAATCCCGTCTACCAGGCGGGCTACGAGCCCCCGCCACGCGAGCCGATGGCGACCAGCGGTATCAGGCAACTGGGGGTCTATATCCAGGACGAGATGCGCTGGCGCGACTGGATCCTGCTGGCGGGCTGGCGGCACGACGAAGCCAAGAACTGGGAGGACGGCGCCGACGATCGCAACGACCGCGCCGATTCCCTGCGCTTCGGCCTGATGTACGAGATCGCGCCCGGGCTGCTGCCGTACGTCAGCTACGCCGAATCGTTCCTGCCCCAGGCCAATACCAGCTACGGCCAGCGGCTGCGGCCGCTGCGCGGCAAGCAATGGGAAGCCGGCGTCAAGTACGAGCCGCCCGCGCAGGACTGGCGCGCGTCGGCTGCCGTGTTCGAGTTGCGCGAAGTCAACCGCACGGTGGAAATTTCCGAAACGCAAGTCTCGCAGCGCGGCAAGACCCGCAATACCGGCCTGGAACTGGAGTGGGTGGGGGCGGTTACCCCGCAGCTGGATGTCAACGCCAGCTTCACCTACCTGAACGTCGACAGGGAGCTGACCGGCGTGCCCAGGCGCCAGGCCGCCCTGTGGGGCACCTACCGGTTCTCGCTGGGCCGCATCGACGGCTTCACCGCCGGCGCGGGCGTGCACTATGCCAGCGGCTTCGTGGACGAATCCGGCGGCGTCGCCGGCGTGCCGCGCACGCCTTCGGTGACTTTGCTGGATGCCATGCTGGCCTGGGAAAACCGCCACTGGCGCGTCGCGCTCAACGCCAGCAACCTGACCGACAAGGCGTATTTCCAGCAATGCTGGTCGTGGGGCTCGTGCGCCTACGGCCCCGGCCGGCTGGTGACGCTGACGACGGCGTATCGCTGGTAAGCGGCCGCCGGCCGCCGGGTTTTCGCGGGCGACTGGCCGGACACGGCGTTTTACTGAAACCCGGGACTGGGGCAATATGGGGTTTTGCCCACGAAAAAGGAGTACGCCCATGGCCCAGGCAACCGCACGCCATATCCTGGTTTCCACCGAAGCGAAGTGCAACGAGCTCAAGGCCGCCATCGAAGGCGGCGCCGACTTCGCCCAGGTGGCCCGCGAGAATTCCAGCTGCCCCTCGAGCCGCGACGGCGGCAACCTGGGCACGTTCGGCCCCGGCCAGATGGTCAAGGAATTCGACACCGTCGTCTTCAGCGCGCCGGTCAACGTGGTGCAGGGCCCGGTGAAAACCCAGTTCGGCTATCACCTGGTCGAGGTTACCGACCGCCAGGACTGACCCTCCGGCAGGCCGTCGGCGCGGGGTCATACCGCGTCCGGCCTAGCGGCGGGCCCGAGGGCGCCGCCGTCGGCATCGGCGCGGCAATGGCGTGCCGATAAAGGCATGCCGCCGGCCCGCTCCCTGCGGGTTCCATGCCGTTTCCCGCGCAAGTCATACCCCTGTCATGGCCGCTCGGAAAAATGGCCGCCTGCGATAACAAGACAGGCGCGGCAGGCGTGCCTCACTCCATGACTTCCCATACCGCGACCGTATCGGCCCCGACAGGCTCCCGCATTCCCCTTCAGGCGCATCGCCCCAAGCTGGACCAGCGGCCCGGCATCGCCACCATGGTGATCTTCGTCGGCCTCCTGGCCATGGGGCTGGCCTACACGGCCTGGAGCCTGGCCAACGACATGGGCCCGGCCGGCATAGACGCCACCACCTACGTTTCCTTCATCCTGCTCGGCGTGGCGCTGCTGATCGCGCTGGGCTTCGAGTTCGTCAACGGCTTCCACGACACGGCCAACGCCGTGGCGACAGTGATCTATACCCATTCCCTGCCGCCGAACGTGGCGGTAGTCTGGTCCGGCCTGTTCAATTTCCTGGGCGTGCTGTTCTCCAGCGGCGCGGTGGCCTTCGGCATCATTTCGCTGCTGCCGGTGGAACTGATCCTGCAGGTGGGGTCCGGCGCGGGCTTCGCGATGGTGTTCGCGCTGCTGATCGCAGCCATCATCTGGAACCTGGGCACCTGGTGGCTGGGGCTGCCGGCCTCGTCGTCGCACACGCTGGTGGGTTCGATCATCGGCGTGGGCATCGCCAACGCCATGATGCGCGGGCGCGACGGTACCAGCGGGGTGGACTGGAGCCAGGCCGCCTCGGTGGGCAAGGCGCTGCTGCTCTCGCCCATCGTCGGTTTCGTGTGCGCCGCCCTGCTGCTGCTGGCGATGAAGGCGCTCGTCAAGAAGCGCGAACTTTACGAAGAGCCCAGGAGCGACGCGCCGCCGCCCTGGTGGATACGCGTGCTGCTCATCTTCACGTGTACCGGCGTGTCCTTCGCCCACGGCTCGAACGACGGCCAGAAGGGTATGGGCCTGATCATGCTGATCCTGGTGGGCACGGTCCCGTTGACCTACGCCCTGAACCACGCCGTGCCCGACAGCCACACGCCGCAGTTCCTGGCCATGGCCCAGGTCACGCAGGCGCAGCTGCGCGGCGGTCCGGCCTCCCTCGCGCCGCAGGAGCGGGCAGCCTCGACCGAAGCCGCCCGCAAGGTGATGTCGGAGTACCTGCGCACCCGCAGCGCCACGCCCGAGGTCGTGCCCGCCCTGGCCACCCTGGTGGGAAGCATCGGCCTGCAGGTCGAGGAGCACGGCTCGCTCGCCAAGGTGCCCGCCGCCTCCGTGGCCAACGTGCGCAACGACATGTACCTGGCCTCCGAAGCCATCCGGCTCATCGAGAAAAGCGGCGCCCCAGCGCTGGCCCCGGAGACGCAAAGGCAGCTTCACGCCTTCAAGGGCGAACTGGACCGGGCCACCAAGTTCATCCCGGTGTGGGTCAAGGTGGCCGTGGCCATCGCGCTGGGCCTGGGCACCATGGTGGGCTGGAAGCGCATCGTGGTCACCGTGGGCGAGAAGATCGGCAAGACCCACCTGACCTATGCGCAGGGCGCGTCGGCCGAACTGGTGGCCATGGCCACCATCGGCGCGGCGGACGTGTACGGCCTGCCGGTCTCCACCACGCACGTGCTGTCCTCGGGCGTGGCGGGCACCATGGCCGCCAACCGCTCGGGCCTGCAGATGTCCACGCTGCGCAACCTGGCGCTGGCGTGGGTGCTGACGCTGCCCGCCGCCATGCTGCTGTCCGGCAGCCTGTACTGGCTGCTGGCGCACCTGTTCTGAGCCGGCTTTCGCGCCGGCGAATCATTTCCACGAATACCGGCAGCCCGGCCCGCATCCGCCGGGCTGCCGGCTGCCGCTGAAAGGGACATGCCATGAATTTTGAAAACCGGGACGACCTGGCGCGTCGCATCGAGAACGATCTGCTGGACAGCCTGGACGAAGAGCTGGAGCTGGAAATCGAGGACCGCACCCACGACCTGGCCGAGCGGGACGCCGGCGGGGAGGTGCGCAAAGAAACCCATGCGCGGCGCGTGGCGTATTTCAAGGAACTGTTCCGGCTGCAGGGAGAGCTGGTCAAGCTGCAGGACTGGGTGGCGGCGACGAAGCAGAAGGCCGTGATCATTTTCGAGGGGCGCGACGCCGCCGGCAAGGGCGGCGTGATCAAGCGCATCACCCAGCGCCTGAATCCCCGTGTGTGCCGCGTGGTGGCGCTGCCCGCGCCCAACGATCGGGAGCGCACGCAGTGGTATTTCCAGCGCTATTCGGCGCACCTGCCCGCGGCCGGCGAGATCGTGCTGTTCGACCGCAGCTGGTACAACCGCGCCGGCGTGGAGCGCGTGATGGGTTTCTGCACCGACGAGGAATACGAGGAATTCGTCCGCTCGGTACCCGAGTTCGAGCGCATGCTGGTGCGCTCGGGCATCAAGCTGATCAAGTACTGGTTCTCCATCACCGACGAGGAGCAGCACCTGCGTTTCCTGGGACGCATCCACGACCCGCTCAAGCAGTGGAAGCTCTCGCCCATGGACCTGGAGTCGCGCCGCCGCTGGGAAGACTACACCCGCGTCAAGGAAGCCATGCTGGAAAAGACGCACATCCCCGAGGCGCGGTGGTGGGTGGTGCCCGCCGACAACAAGAAGCAGGCGCGGCTCAACTGCATCAGCCACCTGCTGGCACAGTTCCCCTACGAGGAGGTCGCGCGCCCGGAGGTGATCCTGCCCGCGCGCGTGCGCCATGCGGACTATATCCGCCACCCCGTGCCCGAGGACATGATCGTCCCGCAGGTGTATTGAGGCCGGCCGCCGGGCCCGCCCGGGGATGAATTTTCCCGGGCCGGCGCTGCCGGCACGCAAGCTGGGATATCCTTGACGCGAATTCCGGCGCGGTGCCGGACCGGATCGGCGTTTCTTCCATGGATATCGGGTTGCTCGTGTTCGGGCTGGCGGGTCTGCTGGCCCTGGTGTGCTTCATGCCGCCCCTGGCCGGCCGGCTCAAGCTGCCGTATTCGGTGCTGTTGGCCATCGTCGGCTGCGTGCTGGGCTACGTGATCCACGTCCACGACTGGGCGCCGCGGGTCGTGTCCGATTTCCTGGACGTGATCGAGAAGTTCGAGATCTCGTCCGAAACCTTCCTCATGGTGTTCCTGCCGGTGCTGCTGTTCGAGGCGGCCCTGTCCATGAACGTACGCCGCCTGATGAACGACGGCGGGCCCATCCTGACCATGGCCATCGTGGCCGTGGTGGTTTCCACCATCGCCGTGGGCTTCGCGCTGTCGGCCGTTTCCGCCTACGGCCTGATCGCCTGCCTGCTGCTGGGAGCCATCGTCGCCACCACCGATCCGGTGGCGGTGGTGGGCATTTTCCGGGAAGTGGGCGCTCCCAAGCGACTGACCACTCTGGTAGAGGGCGAGAGCCTATTCAACGACGCGGCCTCCATCGCCCTGTATTCGGTGCTCCTGGCGGCCCTGGTGGCGGGGCAGGACGACGTATCGGTCGGCGGGGTGGCGCAGGATTTCCTGGTCCAGTTCCTGGGCGGCGGCGTGGCCGGCTACGTGCTGGGGAGGGTGGCCTGCAGCCTGTTCACCTGGCTGCGGGGCTGGCCGACGGCGGAAATCACCCTGACGCTGACGCTGGCCTACCTGACCTTCTTCGTTTCCGAGCATTACCTGGGCGTGTCCGGCGTGGTGGCCACGGTGGTCGCCGGGCTGGTGGTGGGGTCGGCGGGACGTACCCGCATGTCGCCCACGACCTTCGAGCACCTGTCCAACGCCTGGGAGCAATTCGGCTTCTGGGCCAATTCGCTGATCTTCCTGTTCGCCGCCATGTTGGTGCCGCGCCTGATGGCCGACGTCGACGCGCAGGAATGGCTGCTGATCCTGGCGGTGTTCGTGGCGGCCCTGGCCGCGCGGGCGGTGGTGGTCTTCGGCCTGTTGCCCCTGCTGGGCCCGCTGCGCCTGGGCAGCGGGGTGAGCCGGTCGTACCAGGCGGTGATGGTGTGGGGCGGGCTGCGCGGCGCCGTGTCGCTCGCCCTGGCGCTGGCCGTCACCGAGCAGGGCGGCGTGGCGCCGGAGACCCGGCAGTTCATCGCGGTGACCACCACCGGCTTCGTGCTGATGACGCTGTTCGTCAACGGGATCAGCCTACGGCCGCTGATCCGGCTGCTCAAGCTCAACCAGCTTTCCCCGGTCGAGCGCACCATCCGCAACCAGGCGCTGGTGGTGGCCCTGGAAGACCTGCAGGGCGAGACGGCCAGGATCGCCGAAATCGACCACATCGCGCCCGAGGCCAGCCGCAGCATCAGCGCGGTGTTCGACGCCAGCCTGGCCAGCGTGCACGACGGGCAGATCAGCCAGCTGAACGAAGACGAGCGCGTGGCGGTGGGGCTGGCCATGATGGCCTCGCGCGAAGAGGAGATGTTCTTCGGCATTCTCAAGGCGCAGATCGTGGACTGGCGCCATGCCGAAGGGCTGCTGGCGCGCGCCGAGCGGCTGGCCGAGGCCGTGCGCAGCGGGGGGCGGGCGGGCTTCGAGGCGGCCATCGCCGCCGACCTGCGCTATTCGCGCAATTTCCGCATCGCGCTGCGCCTGCACGACCTGTTCGGCTTCCAGGCCTGGCTGGCCTACGAGCTGGCGCAACGCTTCTCGAACCTGATGAGCAAGCGCTCGGTGGCGCAGCGCCTGCTGGTATTCGCCCGCGAGCACATCCAGCCGCTGCTGGGGCCGGAGGCTACGGCGCAGATCATCGAGGTGCACCGCCGCCGGCTGGATCTCATCGAAAGTTCCCTGCAGGCCATGAGCCTGCAATACCCTTCCTACGCGCTGTGGCTCCAGGAAAGCTACCTGGGCCGGGTGGCCCGCGAGCTCGAGCGCGCCCGCTACCACGAGATGCTCGAGCAATTCCTGATCAGCGGCGAGGTCTACGCCGACCTGATCCGCCAGCTCAAGGCGCGCTGGGAGCATATCGACCGCCACCCGCCGCTGGACATCGAGCTGAGCGCCGACGAACTCATCAAGCGGGTGCCGCTGTTCGAGGGGCTGAACCCCGCTTCGCTGGCCGCCATTTCGCGGCTGCTCAAGCCGCGGCTGGCGCTGCCCGACCAGCCCATCCTGGTGCGCGGGCGCCACAACGACGCCATGTGCTTCGTCGCCTCGGGGGCGGTCAAAGTCCACTTGCCGGACCAGACCTACGTCGAGCTGGGCAGCGGCGAGTTCTTCGGCGAACTGGCGCTGATGTCGCGCAGCGCCTTTGCGCCTACGGTCACTTCGCTGGGATACAGCAAGCTGCTAATGCTGGGCGGGCGCGACTTCCAGGCCCTGCTGGGGCGCGACCCGGAACTGCGAGCGCGCATCGAGGCCGTGGCCCGCCAGCGCATGCGCGCCGTCGCGGCCTGGGAAAAGCTGCAGCAGGACGGCGCCGCGGGGCAGGGAGAGGCCCCGCGGCAGCCCGGGGACGCCGCGCCGGCCGCCTGAGCGGTGGGCCTCAGAGCCCGCGGGCGGCCATGTCGTCGGCGATGACCAGCGCCGCCTCGTGTGTGAATTCGCCGCGGGCCAGCATCTCCAGCACCTCGCCGGCCGGCGCCAGGCGGATTTCCATGACCTCGCCGTCCAGGTTGGCGGGGCGTGCCTGCGGGTCGAGCACGCAGCTGCTGACCAGCACGTCCTCGACCTGGTAGCCGTCCGGGATCTGCCGGCGGATGCGCGCGATGGTGCGCAGCGGCCCGCGGCCGGCCAGTTGCGCCGGCTCCAGGCCGGCTTCCTCGTGGCTTTCGCGCAGCAGGGCGAGGTCGGGGCTTTCGCCGCGGCCGGCCAGGCCACCCGCCAGCGTGTCCCACATGCCGGGGTCGGTGGTCTTGTCCAGCGCGCGGCGCGCAATCCACAGCTCGCCCGCCGGGCTCCAGGCGTTCAGGTGCACGGCGCAGGTCGGCAGGCCCAGCGGCCGCATGGCGGCGCGCTCGATGGCGCCCACCGGGGCGCCATCCTCGGCGTGCACGTCCAGCAGCTCGTCGCGCCAGCCGCGCAGGCACCCGGCTTCGCTCAGGGCCCGGGCCACGCGCGCCAGCAGGGCGTCGAGCTGCGGGCCGGGCGGGCGGCCCGTGCCCAGCGCCGCGCCGCGGGCGTCCAGCGCGGCCTCGCCGCAGGCCTGCAGTACCTTGCAGGCCGCCGGCGAGGCCCACCCGCAGCGCCGGCCGGCGATGGCCAGCGGCAGCGAGCCCGGGTGGGGCGGATCCTGCGCGGCTTGCAGCAGCCGGGCGCGCAGTTCGGCGGCGTGCCCGGGGGGCTTGGGGACGTGAAACATGGGCGCGATTGTAGAGCAGCGCGGACCGCTTTCCGGCCTCGCGCGCAAGGCCGGGCCAGGGGTTTCCGATACATCGGGTTGCGGGTCCGCTATAATCCTGCGGTTTCTTTGTGATCCGTGCGGGAACGGCGGGGCGGCCATGGCCGTTCGCGCGGCTTTCGCCGTCCAATAATTGAGCGTGTTCGCGTCGATCGCCGCCGGCAGCGCGCCGGCGTACGGGTGGGCGCCCCGATGCGCGCCGTATTTCGAGGTCAGCATGAAGAAGTTGAGAGGGTTACTGGGCGCTTGTGCGATGCTGTTCTGCAGCGTGGCGGGTGCGCAGCTTCAGGACATGCCCGGCGGCCCCAGGGTGAACCAGCTGAATCTGCACGAAGGCGTGACGCAGATCTCCCGCGACGTCATGTGGCTGCACTGGATGATGCTGATCATCTGTCTGGTGATCTTCGTCGGCGTCTTCGGGGTGATGTTCTACTCCATCTGGGCCCACCGCAAGTCGCGAGGCGCCAAGCCGGCTTCCTTCCACGAGCACGTGGGCGTCGAAGTCGCCTGGACCGTCATCCCCTTCATCATCGTGATCGCCATGGCGCTGCCCGCCACGCGCGCCGTGGTCGCCATGAAGGACACTTCCAGCCCCGACCTCACCGTCAAGGTCACCGGCTACCAATGGAAGTGGGGCTACGAATACGTCGACGGCCCGGCCGCCGGCGTCAACTTCCTGTCCAACCTGGCCACGCCCCGCGCCCAGATCGAGGGCAAGGAGCCCAAGGGCGAGTACTACCTCATGGAAGTCGACCAGCCGCTGGTCGTGCCCGTGGGCAAGAAGGTGCGCATCGTCCTGACGGCCGCCGACGTGATCCACTCCTGGATGATTCCCGACTTCGGCGTCAAGCAGGACGCCATCCCGGGCTTCCTGCGCGACACCTGGTTCCGCGCCGAGAAGGTCGGCACCTACCGCGGCCAGTGCGCCGAGCTGTGCGGCAAGGACCACGCCTTCATGCCCATCGTCGTCCAGGTGGTCTCCGACCAGGACTACGCCGCCTGGGTCGACGAGCAGAAGAAGAAGCTCTCCGCCGCGGCCGACGACCCCGACAAGGAATGGACCGAGGCCGAACTGGTCGCGCGCGGCGAAAAGGTGTACGGTGCCAATTGCGTGGCCTGTCACCAGGCCAACGGCCAGGGCGTTCCCGGTAGCTTCCCTCCGCTCGACGGGGACAAGACCGTGCTGGGCCCCAAGGCCGCCCAAATCGAGACCGTGCTCAAGGGCCGGCCGGGCACTGCCATGCAGGCCTGGGCGCCCGTGTTGAACGACGTGGAGATCGCCGCCGTCATCACCTACACCCGCCACGCCTGGGGCAACGCGGGCAAGGGCGAAGACCCGACGGTCGCACCCGCCGACGTCAAGGCCGCCCGCTGATCCCGCGCGCAGCCAAGGTTTCCGTCAGCGTCATTCAGTAAGATACTTCTGTCGCCCCCGCCCGGCGGGGACGCAGTCCAGCAGGAAGGAGTCACCATGAGCAGCGTCACTGTCGACCACGGCCACGGCCACGTGCACGACGACCACGATCACGGCCATGCCATGCCGCACGGCTGGCGGCGCTGGTTGTTCGCCACCAACCACAAAGATATCGGGACGATGTACCTCATCTTCTCGTTCGTCATGCTCCTGGAAGGCGGGACGCTGGCGCTGCTGCTGCGTACCGAGCTCTTCGAGCCCGGCCTGCAGTTCTTCCGCCCGGAACTGTTCAACCAGTTCACCACCATGCACGGCCTGATCATGGTGTTCGGCGCGATCATGCCGGCCTTCGTGGGCTTCGCCAACTGGATGATTCCCCTGCAGATCGGCGCGTCGGACATGGCGTTCGCGCGGATGAACAATTTCAGCTTCTGGCTGCTGCCGGTCGCCGCGGTGCTGCTGACCACCTCCTTCTTCGTGCCGGGCGGCGCCACCGCCGCCGGCTGGACGCTGTACGCCCCGCTGTCGCTGCAGATGGGGCCGGGCATGGACCTGGCCATCTTCGCGGTGCACATCATGGGCGCCTCGTCGATCATGGGCGCGATCAACATCATCGTGACCATCCTGAACATGCGCGCGCCCGGCATGACGCTGATGAAGATGCCGCTGTTCTGCTGGACCTGGCTCATCACCGCCTACCTGCT
>Ga0182748_1000131_pt1 | contig 90547 bp, 98 predicted proteins | sample eDN3rd37CKraftOP_FD_128877 | JGI IMG/M metagenome (GOLD analysis project Ga0182748, IMG submission 128877) | Enriched Organic Plus compost microbial communities from Emeryville, California, USA - eDNA 3rd pass 37_C Kraft OP (version 2) (version 2) ... | reverse complement strand
GCGTGCAACTGGGCCAGCGTCGCGTTCATCGCATCGTAGGTGGCCGTGCGCTCGGCCGGGCTCGCGCCCGGCATCTCCGGCTCCCAGACGACGCGGCCCTCGACGTGGCTCATCACGTAGAACGCCGTGCCGATCACGTCCGTGTCCTCGCACAGCACGATCGGCTGCGCGACCGGAAAGCCCTGCGCATGCAGCGCGCAGATCACGCGGTACTCGCGCTCCACCGCGTGCGCCGACGGCAGGAGCCTGCCGGGCGGCTTGCGGCGCAGCACGTAGCGGCGCGCCGGCGTCGTGAGCAGATACGTCGGGTTCGACTGGCCGCCCTTGAACTGCGCGACGCTCAGCGGTCCCGCGAAACCCGCGATGCGCGCGGCGAGGAAGTGCTCGAGCCGCTCCACAGAGAAGCGCAGCGCCTCCGCCACCTCCTTGGTGCCGGTGAACGCGGCCTGTTTGTCGATCGCCATGTCGCTCAGGCTCAGAAGAAGTCCAGCAGCGCCTTCGCCGTCGCCTGCGGGTTTTCCTCCGGCAGGAAGTGCCCGCCCGCGATCGCCTCGCCGCGCACGTCGGTCGCCCACTGCTGCCACACCTCGAGCGGCGTGTTCTGGCTGGGCAGGCCGTTGACGCCCCACAGCGCCAGCATCGGGCAGGTGATCTTGTTGCCGGCCTTGCGGTCGGCGGCGTCGATGGCGACGTCGGTCGACTGCCCGGCGCGATAGTCCTCGCAGCCGGCATGGATGCGCAGCGGATCGGTGAACGAGGCGCGGTAATGCGCGAGCGCGCGGTCGTCGAAGGCTTCCTCCTTGCCGCGCTTCCATGCCTTGGTGAGCAGGTCGAAATATTCGTTGGCGGAGTTCTTCAGGAGCAGCTCCGGCAAGGGATAGGGCTGCGCCAGGAACGGCCAGTGCCATGCGCGCATCGCAAGGCGCGCGTCCATCTGGTCCCACATGTCCCAGGTCGGGATGATGTCGAGGGTGGCGAGCTTCTCGACGCGCCCGGGGTGATCGAGCGCCAGCCGATAGGCGACGCGTCCGCCGCGGTCGTGGCCCGCAAGCTTGAAGCGCACGTGCCCGAGCGCCTCCATGATCTCGATCATGACGCCGGCCATGGCGCGCTTGGTGTAGGGACTGTGGTCGGGCGCCGCGTCCGGCACCGCGGACCAGCCGTAGCCCGGCAGGTCGGGCAGCACGAGCGTGAAGCGCTCGGCGAGCGCGGGCGCCACGCGGTGCCACATCACGTGCGTCTCGGGGTAGCCGTGCAGCGCCAGCAGCGGCGGGCCCTCGCCGCCGACGCGCGCGAACATCTTGCCGATCGAGGTATCGATCCAGTTCGAGGAGAAGCCGGGGAACAGGTCTGCCAGATCGGGCATCGCGCCGTCCGATGTTTCATTGCGGGCGGTCATCTGACCGCCGCCGGCCGCGGGCGTCAACCGCCGGACGTCTCGCGCGCGATCGCCAGGTGGCCGATGTCGCGGCGGCAGAAGCCCTCCGGCCAGCGGATCGCATCGACCGCCGCATAGGCGCGCCGCTGCGCTTCGCGGACGCTGGCGCCGACGCCGCAGACGTTGAGCACGCGCCCGCCATTGGCGAGGATGCGTCCGCCTTCGCTCTTCGTGCCGGCATGGAAGATCTCGACGCCCTCGAGCCTCGCCGCCTCGTCCAGTCCTTCGATCGGCGTGCCGGTTGCGTACTTGCCGGGATAGCCCTTGCTCGCCATCACCACGGTGAGCGCGGCCTCGCGCGACCAGCGCAGGTCGAACGCCTTGAGCACGCCGTCGCGCGCCGCCAGCAGCGCCGGCACGAGATCCGAGTTGAGGCGCAGCATCAGCACCTGGCACTCCGGGTCGCCGAAGCGCACGTTGTATTCGATCAGCTTGGGACCCTCCTCGGTCACCATCAGCCCCGCGAACAGCACGCCCTTGTAGGGACAGCCCATCGCCTTCATGGCGCGGATCGTCGGCAGCACGATCTCCTCGAGCGCGCGCGCTTCCATCGCGGGCGTCATCACCGGCGCCGGCGAGTAGGCGCCCATGCCGCCGGTGTTGGGCCCCTTGTCGCCGTCGAAGGCGCGCTTGTGGTCCTGCGCCGAGGCGAGCGGCAGCGCAGTCTCGCCGTCGCACAGCGCGAAGAAGCTCGCTTCCTCGCCGACGAGGCATTCCTCGATCACGACTTCCGCGCCGGCGGCGCCCAGCCCGCCGCCGAACATCATGTCGATCGCCGCGAGCGCCTCGTCCACGCTCTGCGCCACCACCACGCCCTTGCCGGCGGCAAGGCCGTCCGCCTTCACGACGATCGGCGCGCCCTGCGCGGCGACGTAGTCGCGCGCGGCGGCGGCGTCGGTGAAGCGCTGGTAGGCGGCGGTCGGGATGGCGTTGGCCCGGCAAAGATCCTTGGTGAAGCCCTTGGAGGCTTCGAGCCGCGCGGCGGCGCGCGTCGGCCCGAACGCCTTGATGCCGGCGGCCTCGAGGTCGTCGACGATGCCCGCGCTGAGCGGCGCCTCCGGCCCGACCACCACGAGATCGACGGCGTTGGCCTTGCAGAAGGTGATGACCGCCGCGTGGTCCGTCACGTCGAGTGCGACGCACTCCGCCTCGCGCGCGATCCCGGCGTTGCCCGGCGCGCAGAACAGGCGCTCGACCAGCGGGCTCGCCGCGATCTTCCAGGCGAGGGCGTGCTCGCGTCCGCCGGAACCGAGGATGAGGATGTTCATGCGTCGCGCTCGTCGCTTCGTTCGGGGCCGGCCGCCCACGCGCGCCGGAGGCGGGAGTGAATAGCATTTGCAGGCGGCGGAGCAACAGGAATGGCCGCTCCGCGCCGGATAAGTGACGGCTGGCCAGCCGCGGGATTCCGCGTTAAACGGGGCCTCCATTCTGCCGGTGACCGCAATTGAACTCCTCCTCTCCTCGCATTCGCATGAGCATGGTGCTCGCGGCGGGCTTCCTCGTCGTGCTGATCGGCGGCGGCGCGCGTTTCGCCATCGGGCTCACGCTCAAGCCCATCGTCGACGAGCTCGGCTGGCCGCGCAGCGACGTCGGCCTCGCGGTCGGGCTCTATTTCGTGGTGACCGCGTTCGCCACCTTCTGGGCGGGCAAGCTGGCCGACCGCATGAGTCTGCGCATGCTGCTCGCCGGCGGCCTCGTCATCAGCGGCATCAGCGTCGGCATGATGGGGTGGATGAACGCGCCCTGGCACGCGCTCGTGCTCTACGGCATCGTTTTCGCCGCCGGCAACGGCGCGATCTCGACCGTGCCGGTCGGCGTCATGGTCACGCGCGCCTTCACCGGCCGCACCGGCCTCGCCAATGCGGTGGTGCTCTCGGGCATCACCGTGGGCCAGCTCGTCATCATCATGGCGTTCACGGCGGTGCTCGCCGCCATCGGCTGGCGCTCGGTGTTCTTCTGGCTCGGCGTGCTGCATCTGGTGCTGCTGCTGGTGGTCATGCCGGTCATTCCCGACGAGCGCCGCGCCATCGCGCGGGCGGCCGAGGCGCCTCAGGCGGGGATGGACCTGCGGGCGGCGGCGCGCACGCGCCAGTTCTGGCTGTTCATCGGCATCTTCTCGGTCTGCGGGCTCGACGATTTCTTCGTGGCGACGCACGTCGTCGCCTTCGCGCAGGACCGCGGCGTGGACGCCGTGCTTGCGGGCAACCTGCTCGCCTCCATGGGCCTGACCGGCACGGTCGGCGTCATCGCCGGCGGCTGGTGGGGCGACCGCTCGGGGCCGGTGTGGCCGACCGTCGCCGCCTTCAGCCTGCGCATCGCGATGTTCGCGCTGATCGCGGTCGACCAGTCGCCGCTCTCGATCGCGGTGTTCAGCCTGATGTTCGGCGTGACCTTCCTGGTGACCGCGCCGCTGACCGTGCTGTTCGTGCGCGATGCGTTCGGGACGCGCCATCTCGGCGCGATCACCGGCATCATCACCATGGTGCACCAGATCTTCGGCGGCATCGGCGCCTATGCCGGCGCGGCGATCTTCGACGCTACCGGCCGCTACGACATCGCGTTCTTCATCGTATTGGCCGCGACCGTCGTCGCGCTGATCCTCACGCTCTGCCTCGACCGCACGCCGCGCCAGCTCGCGCCGGCCTGAGCCGCGCCGCGGCTCAGCGCGTGTGCGAGGTGTTGAGCGGCCGCTCCTCGAGGAGCAGCATGGCGACGAGCGCGACCGTCAGGCTGCCCGCCGCGATGAGGAAGATCGTCTGGAACTCCGCGGCCGACGTCGCCGCGTTGGTGGTCTTGAGCGTGATGGCGCCGAAGATCGAGACCAGCACGGTCGCGGAGAGGCTGCGCAGGAAGTTCATCGTGCCGACCGCGATGCCGAACTGGTGGAGCGCGACGGCGTTCTGCAGCGCGACGCCGGTGAGCGGCGGCAGCGGGCCGAAGCCGATGCCGATCACGGCAAGCAGGATCTCGAAGCCCCAGAACGTCATGTTGCCGGCCAGCCAGGCGAGCACGCCGACGGCGAGCGCGGTGGCGGCGAGCCCGATCAGCGGTACGAGCTTGTAGCGGCGGTGGCGCGCGATCAGCGGGCTGGCGAGGCCGGCGCTCGCGTTGAGCACGCCCATCAGCACCATCAGGCTCAGGCCGGCCGAGGTCGCCGACATGGCCAGCACGTCCTGCAGGTAGACCGGCAAATAAACGTTGAGCGCGACGATCGCGCCCCAGCCGAAGGAGTTGATGGCGATGGCGCTGCGCGCCACCGGATCGCGGAGGATCGTCAGCGGGATGAGCGGCTCGGGCGCGGTCAGCAGGCGAACGACGAACATTGCGCCGACGATCGCCGCGGCGACGAACAGCCAGACGATCGGCCCCGACGTCCAGGCAAAGCGCACCCCGCCGGAGGTGAGGGCCAGCATGAACGGCACCGTCGCGAGCACGATCAGCACCGCCCCGAGCACATCGAGCCGGTGCCGCCGGTCGTGGCGCGGCAGCCGGCGCATGGCCGAGAGCGTCACCACCATGGCGGTGAGGCCGAGCGGGATGCTGAGCCAAAAGATCGCCGACCAGTGCAGGTAGTCCGCGAGGAACCCGCCGAGCGCGGGCGCGCATGCGCCGGCGGTCGTGTAGGTGATCGAGAAATAGCCGTAGTAGCGCGCGCGGTCCTTGGGCGAGGCGACGTCCCCCAGCACGATCATGCCGGTCGAGGTGAGTCCGCCGCCGCCCAGTCCCTGCAGCGCGCGGCCGAGGATGAGCATCCCCATGCTGGGGGCGAGCGCGCACATCAGCGAGCCGGCAAGATGCGCGCAGAGCGCGATCGCCAGCACGAAGCGGCGTCCGCGGATGTCGCTGACCTTGCCGTAAAGCGGCGTCGAGGCGGTCGCGGCGATGAGATAGCCGGTGATCAGCCACGGCAGGTCGTGCACGTTGCCGAATTCGCGGCCGATGGCGGGCAGGGCGCTCGCCAGCACGGTCTGGTCGAGCGAACCCATGAAGACCGGCAGCATCATCGCGATCACGATGCGCCGGGCTTCGGCGTGGTCGAGCGGCTTGGTCTCCGGCGGCGCGGCCGCGTCCATCTAGAGACCGAGCAGGGCGCGGGCGAGGATGCCGGTCTGGATCTCGGTCGTGCCCCCCAGGATCGTGTAGGCGCGGTAGTTGAGATAGCGCGGCACCGTGGACAGCGCCTCTTCCTCATCGGGCGGAAGCTGCAACGTCTCGTAGAGCGGGCGCTCCGCCACGAAGCGCAGGGCGTCGGTTCCGAGCGCGTCCACCGCCAGCTCGGAGATGTCCTGCCGCAACTGGCTCCAGCGCAGCTTGAGCAGCGAGGAGATCGGGCCCGGGTTGTTGCCGGCCTGCAGCGCCGAGAGGACCGAGATGTCGATCATCTCCATGGCGTCGAGGTCGGTGCCGAGCTCGGCGAGGCGGTGCGTCACGTCGGAATCGTCCGCGCAGCGCTTGCGCACCAGTTCCACCAGCTTGGTGAACTGCGCGCGCACGCGGCCGGCCTGGAGCGAGCCGCCGCGCTCGAACTCGAGCAGGTACTTGGCGACTTCCCAGCCCTTGTTCTCCTCGCCGACGCGGCCCGACTTCGGCACGCGCACGTTGTCGAAGAACACCTCGTTGAACTCGTGGTCGCCGCCGTTGCCGTAGATCGGGCGCACCGTGATACCCGGCAGGTCCATGTCGAGCAGCAGGAAAGAGATGCCTTCCTGGCGCTTGCCCTCGGTCGAGGTGCGCACCAGCGCGAACATGCGGTTCGACTTGTGGCCGAGCGTGGTCCAGATCTTCTGTCCGTTGACGATGTAGTCGTCGCCGTCGGAGATCGCGCGGGTCTTGAGCGAGGCGAGATCGGAGCCCGAGCCCGGCTCGGAATAGCCCTGGCACCAGTGGTCCTCGCCGCTCACGATGCGCGGCAGGTACTTCTGCTTCTGCGCCTCGTTGCCGAAGCGCATGATTACCGGGCCGACCATGCGCTGGCCGGCGCCGTTGTAGGCCGGTGCGCCGGCGCGGGCGCATTCGTTCTCGAAGATGTAGGACTGCACGGGAGTCCAGCCGGTGCCGCCGTGCTCGACCGGCCACGAATACACCGACCAGCCCTTGCGCTGCAGCGCCTTGTGGAAGCCGATGGCGACTTCCGGCTCGGAGGTGAAGCCGGTGGTCAGGGCCTGGTCGCGGCGGATGTCGGGCGTGAGCGCCTGCGCGAGGAAGGCGCGGACCTCGTCGCGGAACTTGAGGTCGTCGTTGGAGAGGGCGAGGTCCATCGGTCAGGCTCCGGCGGGTTCGAGCAGCAGGCCGGCGCTGGCAAGCGCGGGGTCGGCGATGAGCGCGCCGTAGCGGCGCAGATGCTCGCGCGTCGAGCCGAACAGCATCTCGAACGCCATCACGCGCTTGGCATAGGCGCCGAGCGGCAGCTCCTGGGTGGTGCCGATCGCGCCGTGGGTCTGGATCGCCTGCTGTGCGACGAAGCGGCCGTTGCGTCCGATCTTGGCCTTGGCGCCGGAGACGGCTCGCACGCGAGCCTGAGGCGTAGCCCCATCCAAACTCAGGGTCGCCAACAAACAACTCGCGCGCGCTTCCTCCTCGCGCACCTTCATGTCGACCATGCGATGCGCAAGCACCTGGAACTTGGCGATCGGCTGGCCGAACTGCACGCGCGTCTTGGCGTAGTCGACGGTCTGCGCGACCATCGTCGCGATCGCGCCGACCGCATCGGCGCAGATCGCGGCCACCGCGCGGTCGAGCACGGCGGCGACGGCGTCCTGCGCCTTCTCGTTGTTCCCGAGCAGCGCGGAAGCCGGCACCGCCGCGTCGGCAATGTCGACGTCGGCCGCGCGTCCGCCGTCCACCGTGCGGTACGGCCGGATGGTGAGGCCCTTGGTATCGCGCGGCAGCGCGAAGATTCCGGTGCCGCCGCCGGGGAGCGTGGCCGAGACGAGCAGCGTCTGCGCGGCCTGCGCGCCGAGCACGGCGGCCTTGGCGCCGGAGAGCGCGTAGCCCTTGCCCTGCCGCGACGCCCTGGTCGTCGCACGGTCGTCGTGGGCGAAGGCGAGGTGCGCGCGTCCTTCCGCCAGGGCGGGAATGAACTCCGCACGCTGGGCGGCGTCACCGAGCGCGGCGACAAGCCCGCCGCCCAGGATGATGCTCGCCACATAGGGCTCGATCACCAGCGACTTGCCGAAGGCCTCCATGAGGATGGCCACCTCGACCGCGCCGCCGCCGAGGCCGCCGTCATCCTCGGAGAACGGCAGGGCCAGCCAGCCCATCTCCGCGAACAGCGACCACATCTCGGCCGAGAAGCCGGTTTCGCTGTCGGCGATCGCGCAAAAGGTGCGGTAGCCGTATTTTTCGGACAGGAAGCGTTCTGCCGTCTCGCGCAGGATGGTGTGCGACGGCTCGTACTGAAGGTTCACGTCAGACTCTGTCTTGTTCTTGTTGGTGGTGGTGGCTCAGAGGAAGCGGGTCGGCCAGTTCAGCGTCCGCCACATGTGCGAGGACGGCGTGTTGTCCCAGCCGAGCCCTTCCTTCGGCTGCCTGAAATGGCGGCCGATGAGGTCGGTGAACTCCTCGATCTCGACCTTGGCGTTCGGATCGAACGAGTAAACGTCATAGACGGTGATCATGCGCGAGGTCATGTACCACTTGTGCTTCCGCGCACGCTCGTACTCGGCGACGATGTAGGGCTCGGGCTTGTAGTCGGCGCCGAAGAACTTCACGTAGAGCTCGGGATAGGTGTAGCCGACGGACTCGTCGGGGAAGAACCGCAGCGCCTGGTGCATGCGGATGGCCCAGCTCACTTCCTCGTCGACGTAGGGTTCGATCAGCTGTGCGCCCCAGTAGCCGTGGTCGGAGCGGATGAAGCCGACGACGCCGATGTCGTGCAGCAGGCAGGCCAGCACGGTCTTCTCCGGCAGCCCGGCCTTGAGCGCATGCTTGGCGCTCTGCAAAAGATGCGCGGTCGAGGCGAAGCGCAGCTTCATGAAATCGACGAGGGTCGGCTTGTCCGGCATCATCGGCAGCCGGGCGTCCGGGCCCATCGAGAAGACCTTGCCCGGATTCTGCGCCAGCACCGCGGCGCCGCTTTCCATGGTGACCTTGCCGTCGCCGAGATTGTAGAGCACGGCCTTGGTCGCAATCTTGTTGTTGAGATCGTTGAGCATCTGCTCTTCGAGCTGATCCGCGCGCTCCGACAGCGTCATCGTCTGAGGGCTGTTCATGCGGCGCTTCTCCTCATTCGGGTGTTCGCCAATGGTATTGTCGCGGGTCCCACCCGCATCTCGTCGTCGTTTGATCTACACCGAAACCTGCCCACCGCGATAGCCGCCGCCCACCGCAGACGAGGCATGCAGGCACCGCGTCGCGCGCGGCGGGCGAGCGGCGATCACGGTCGAAGCACCATCCGCGGACGGCGCTTGACGCCTCTATTGGTTAGTGATAGCTAACCGTTAGCTTGTGCTAACTGAAAACGCCGCAATCCTGTCACCGCAAGGAGGACGTTCCCATGGCTGACCTTGAGATCATCGGTGGACCTGCCAGCAATTTCGTCTGGATGTGCCGCATCGCCTGCGCCGAGAAAGGCGTGCCCTACACGCTGGTCCCCGTGATGCCGCACACGCCGCAGGTGCGCGCCATCCACCCCCTCGGCAAGATTCCGGCGCTGCGGCACGGCAACGTGACCATCGCGGAATCGCGCGCGATCTGCAGCTACATCGAGCGCACCTTCGACGGTCCGCCGCTGTGGCCGTCGGATCCGGTCGGGGTTGCGCGCATCGAGCAGTGGATCTCGATCATCAACACCGCCATCGATCCGGTGTGGGTGCGCCAGTACGTGGCGGCCTATTTCTTCCCGGGAACCCCCGACGGCAGTCCCAATCGCGCCGCGATCGAGGCCGCTCTGCCCAAGATGGAGGCGCAATTCCCGGTGATGGACCAGGCGGTCGCGTCGGGCTATCTGGTGGGCGACCGGTTCACGCTCGCGGATGCGGACTTCATGCCGATCCTGTTCTACATGTCGCGTCTGCCCGAGAGCGCGGCACTGTTGCGGCGGCATGCGCGTCTGGCGGCCTATTTCGAGCGGCACATGACGCGCCCGAGCGTGCGCGATTCGGCGCCGCAAACCCTGCCGGGAACCGCCGGCGCCCGGCCGATGCAGGTGAGGGATGAGCCGCGCGCGGTCAACGCCTGATCCCGCCGATCGGATGGCGGTGCTCGCCGATCCGATGCGCCGGGCCATTTTCGAGATGCTCGCCGACGGGCCTCGCTCCGTCGGCGACATTGCGGAGAAGCTGCCGGTGACCCGGCCGGCGGTGTCGCAGCATCTGCGCGCGCTCAGCGACGCCGGACTGGTGACGCACGAATCGATCGGTACCCGCAACCTCTACCGGATCGAGCCGGCGCGCGTCGCCGAGGTGCGCGACTATCTCGACAAGCTCTGGCAGAAGGCGCTCGGCAACCTCAAGAAGCGCGCCGAGAAGCCCCATCAATAGGGTGATCCCCATGGCGCTCGCACCGGTTCGCAAGGACATCGAGATCGAGACCAGCCAGGAGCGCGCCTTCCGCGTGTTCACGCAGGAGCACGGCGCATGGTGGCCGCTCGCGAGCCATCACATCGGCGAGCAGGCCGCGGAAACGGCGATCATCGAGCCGCGCCCGGGCGGGCGCTGGTTCGAGCGTGCCGCCGACGGCACGGAATGCGACTGGGGCAGGGTTCTGGTGTGGGATCCGCCCGCGCGGATCGTGCTGGCGTGGCAGATCGGTCCCGACTGGAAGCACGATCCGGCGCTGATGACCGAAGTCGAAGTCAGGTTCGTGGCGCTCGGACCGGCGCGCACGCGCGTGGAGCTCGAGCACCGCAGGCTGGAGCAGTACGGACCGGCCGCCGACCAGATGCGCGGCATATTCGACTCGGAGAATGGCTGGAACCGGCTGCTTGCCGCCTTCGCCGCCCGGGCCGCCTAAATCACAGTGCGATCAACGAGATGTGAGGGCTGCACGTTTGTGACGCCGGTCACTTCGGCGCGGGCGCCGGCCGGGTAGGGTGTATTTACGATTTGATTACCAAGCCCTTTACCTGTTGCAACGGATACGCCGCCCGGCCCCCAAACGGGCGGCGTATTCTTTTCCTGCCAAGCAGTTAGCAGTGTGGCGCAGTTGGGCAGGCAGGATGAATCGGCTAGGTTGCGGCCATGAGCAACGCTGTGGCCGCCGAGCCGAGACTCAACGTTCCCGAATGGTCCGTCTCCGAATTGTCGGCGGCGCTCAAGCGCACCGTCGAGGACGAATTCGGCCACGTGCGCGTGCGCGGCGAGATCTCCGGCTATCGTGGGCCGCACTCCTCGGGCCACTGCTATTTCGCCCTGAAGGACGAAAGCGCGCGCATCGACGCGGTCGTGTGGCGCGCCGCCTTCGCGCGCATGCGCTTCAAGCCCGAGGAAGGCATGGAGGTAGTCGCCACGGGGCGGCTCACCACCTACCCGGGCCGCTCCACCTACCAGATCGTCATCGAGAGCCTCGAGCCCGCCGGCGTCGGCGCTCTGATGGCGCTGCTCGAGCAGCGCAAGCAGAAGCTCGCGGCCGAAGGCCTGTTCGACGAGGCGCGCAAGCAGCTCCTGCCCTACCTGCCGCACGTCGTCGGTGTGGTGACCTCGCCGACCGGCGCCGTCATCCGCGACATCCTCCACCGCCTGTCCGACCGCTTCCCGCGCCACGTGCTGGTGTGGCCGGTGCGGGTGCAGGGTGACGGCGCGGCCGAGGAGGTCGCCGCCGCCATCCGCGGCTTCAACGCGCTCCCCGAGCAGGGTGCGCTGCGCCGGCCCGACGTGCTGATCGTGGCGCGCGGCGGCGGCTCGATCGAGGACCTGTGGTCGTTCAACGAAGAGATCGTGGTGCGTGCCGCGGCCGAGAGCCACATCCCCCTGATCTCCGCCGTCGGGCACGAGACCGACATCACCCTGATCGACTTCGCCGCCGACCGCCGCGCCCCGACGCCGACGGCGGCGGCCGAGATGGCGGTGCCGGTGCGCGCGGAGCTGATGGACGGGCTTGCCAACGTCGCGCGCCGCGCCTTCGCCTGCTGGCAGCGCGGCATGGAGGCGCGCCGCACCGAGCTGCGCGCCGCCGCCCGCGCGCTGCCGTCGGCCGACGCGCTGCTGGCGCAGCCGCGTCAGCGCCTCGATACCTGCGCCGACCGGCTGCCGCGCGCGCTGCGCGCCAATGCGCAGATCCACCGCACCGAGCTCTCGCGCATCGCCGCGCGCCTTGGTCCGCAGATCCTGCGCACGCAGATCAGGATGCAAGACGACCGCATGCAGCGCTGCGCGCGCGGCATGGGCCAGGGCCTGCGCGTGCTGGTGGAGCGTCGGCGCGAACGCTTCGACGCGACCGCGCAGCGCCTGTCGACGGCTTTGCGCGCGAATGCGCGCGCGCGCCGCGAGATGATCGAGCGTCAGCGCGAGCAGGTGACGCGCCTCATGGAACGGGCCGAGCGCGCCATCGAGGCGGTGCTCGACCGCCGCGCGGCACGCCTCGAGCGTGCGAGCGGACTGCTGACGGCGCTGTCCTATCACGGCGTGCTGGCGCGCGGCTTTGCCCTCGTTCGCGACGCCGCCGGCAAGCCGCTGCACGGCGCCGCCGGCATCGCGCCGGGACTCGCGCTCGACATCGAGTTCGCCGACGGCCGCGTCGCCGCGCTGGCGACGGGAACGCGCGCCGCCGCGCCGCCGTCGCCCGCGCCGCGCTTGCGCCGTCGCCGCGGCAGCGGCGGCAACGAGGGGCAGGGCAGCCTGTTCTGAGGACGGTCAGCCTGCTCTAACGCGCCAGCCATTGCGGCACGCGCCGGAGCGCATCGTTGCGCGCGGCGACGTTCGTGCCGGTGTGAACGCGGCCGGAGGCGTTGGCCGACAGGGCATAACCCGAGCGAACCTGCAGCGTCTCGTGCGGGTGGTCGAAGCCATGGTAGGCGCCGGGATAGACGACGAACGACACCCGTGCGCTGCGACCACGCGCGTTGGCGACCATCTTCTCGCACTGACGCGCCGAGGCGAGATCGTCGGCGCCGCCGATGAGGATCAACGTGGGGACACGTGCGGCCCAGGCGAGCGCGTCCAGCCGTGTGCAGCCCGGGTAGAACGCCACCGCCGATCGGAAATCAGGCTTGCCGTCTTTCGCCCTGGCGCGTGTGCGCACGGCCCACAGCGTATTCGTGCCGCCGCTCGACCATCCGGCAAGCGACACCCGGTCGGGCTTGACGAAAGGCTGCTGCTGCAACCACACGCGCGCCGCGTTCGCATCCGCGACCCGTTGCCTGCTCGCGCGCAGCACCGAGCCGCGGCTGCGGCACTGGGTCTCGATGCCGCGCGGGCCGAAGCTGTCCGGGTAGAGCACGGCAAAACCTGCCTTGCCGAGGCGGTCGGCCCATTCGCGGTAATGTGGAGAGAGCACGCCGCCCGGGCCGTTCAGCCCCTCGCAGCCGTGCAGGCCGACGACGGCGGGAAATGGTCCCGGGCCCTCCGGCGTGAACAGAACGGCCTTGATGCTGATATCGCCGCTCTTGAACTCGACCGGCTGCGCCGGCGCCGCGATCGCGCGCGTGGTCGCGCACAGGGCGGCACATGTGACGAGAGCCAGAAGGGCCAGGCGCATGCAGAACTCCCAAGGCCCGCTCAGATATACCAGCGCCGATGCGAAACGCACGATCTGCGATCCTCACGATTTCGCCAGCATCGCCCGCGCAGCGACCGCGCCGCCCGGGGTTTCGCCCGGGCGGCGGAATGATTATGTTGCACCGACCGCAGGGCCATTCCGCCCCAGGAGACGCGCACGTGCTCAACCGCTACGATCACCGCTCGCCCGGAGAGGCGGAGATCAAGTATCTCGACGGTGACTTTCGCGTGATTCGTCCCGGCGCCTTCGTGCGCTGTGCGGTCACGGGCGTTCCCATCCCGCTCGACGAGCTCAAGTACTGGAGCGTGGAGCGGCAGGAGGCCTATGCCAGCCCGGAGGCCGTGCTCAAGCGCTTGCACCCCGAGCGCGTGACGTAAGCCTCATCCGCTCGCCGCCTTCATAAACCCGTCGATGACGTCGCGCCGTGCTGCGGCCTCGTCGTCGAACGCCATGGTGACGGGCAGCACGCTGCTTGCATCCGCGAGCGCTGCGAGCCGCTCGTCGCCGCGCAGCCGCGCCATGTCTTTTTCCGTCGTGACCAGCGTCAGGCCGCCGCGCCTTGCAGCCTGCAGCAGAGCCTTGGCCTCGCTCGGCGTGAACGGGTGATGGTCCGCGAAGCGGCGCGCCTCGGCGACGTAAATGCCGCTGGCCGCGAGCGTCGCGAGGAACTTGTCCGGATTGCCGATGCCGGCATAGGCCAACACCTTCCTGCCCTGCAGCGCCGCCACCGCCTGCGGATCGGGCACGAGCTGTCCGGTCAGCACCGGGATGCCGCCGGCGCGGGCGCGCGCCATCACCTGCCGCGTCGACGACGAGATGCCGCCCATCACCAGGATCGCGTCGGCGTAGGCAAGCTGCACGTCGAGCGAGGCGCGTAACGGGCCGGCGGGAAACACCCAGCCGTTGCCGATGCCGCGCTCGCCGTCGATCACCACCAGCGCGAAATCCTTCTCGAGCGCCGGGTTCTGGAAGCCGTCGTCCATCACGATGACGTTCGCTCCGGCCGCGACCGCCGCGTCGGCGCCGGCGGCGCGGTCGTGCGCGACGATGGTCGGCGCGAGCCGCGCCAGCACCAGCGCCTCGTCGCCGACCTCGGCGGCGGTGTGTCCGGCCTGCACGAGCAGCGGCCCGCGCGCGCGGCCGCCATACCCGCGCGTGAGGAAGAACGGCTTCATGCTGCGCGCCAGCAGCAGCTTGGCGAGCGTGAGCGCGCTCGGCGTCTTGCCGGCGCCGCCGACCGTGAAGTTGCCGACGCACAGCACCGGCACGCCCGCGCGGGCGCCCGCGCGGCGCATGCGCGCATCGGCGATGGCGGCGTAGATCAGGGCGGCGGGCGCGAGGAGCTGCGCGAGCGGCGTGCTGCTGCGCCAGAACGCCGGCTCATGCATCGGCGTGGTGCTCGAGCCGGAGCTGCACGAGATACGGGTCGAGCGCCGCCAGCGTGCGGTCGAGCGCGCCGCCGAGCGCAGCGACCGTCTTCTGCGCCGCCGCCACCACGCGCCGGCGCTCCTCGGCGTCCCGCAGCCATTGGCCGGCGCGCTGGGCGAGGCGGCCCGGGTCGGCGACGAGGTCGGCGCCCTTGGCGCCGTCGAGCGCCGCATAGATCTCGGCGAAGTTCGAGATGAACGGCCCGTGCAGGATCGCGGCGCCGAGCTTGATCGCCTCGATCGGATTCTGCCCGCCGTGCGGCACGAGCGAGCCGCCCATGAACACCACCGGCGCCAGCCGGTAGATCAGGCCGAGCTCGCCGACGGTGTCGCACACGTAGACGTCGCTCGAACTGTCGGGCAGCTTGCCGGCGGAGCGCTGCGCGACCGCGAGGCTGCGCGCCGCGACGAGCGCGGCCACCTCGGCGCCGCGCTCGGGATGGCGCGGCACGATGATGGTGGCGAGCCCGGGGAAGGCTGCGCGCAGGCGCAGGTGCACGTCGATGATCGCGCGCTCCTCGCCGGGATGGGTGGAGGCGGCGGCGATCACGGGCCGGCTGCCGAGCGCCTTGGCGAGCGCTGCGAGCTTGGCGTCGTCGACCGGAAGCTGCGGCACGTCGAACTTGAGATTGCCGACCACCGACAGGCGCAGCGCGCCCAGTTCGCCGAAGCGCTTGGCGTCCGAGGGCGTGCGCACGAGGCAGAGGTCGAAGCGCTTGAGCAGCGCCTCGATCGCGCTCGGCATCTTGCGCCAGCGCTCGAACGAACGCTCCGACAGGCGGCCGTTGAGCAGGATGAGCGGGACGGCGCGGTCGGCCGCGGCGAGGATGAGGTTGGGCCACAGGTCGGATTCGACGAACAGCGCGAGCGAGGGCCGCCAGTGGTCGAGGAAGCGTTCGACGAAGCCGGGCGCATCGAGCGGAAGGAACTGGTGGATGGCCCCGTGCGGCAGGCGCTGGCGCGCGAGCGCCGCCGAGGTCACCGTGCCGGAGGTCACGAGCACCGCGAAGCCGCGGGCCTTGATGCGTTCGATCAGCGGCAGCGCCGCCATCAGTTCGCCGACGCTGGCGCCGTGCAGCCACACCAGCGGGCCGGCGGGCCGCGTGAGCCTGCTCTCGCCGCGCCGCTCCCCAAGGCGCGCCTCATTCTCCTTGCCGCGCTTGAGGCGGTGGCGCAGCAGCTGGCCGGCGAGCGGCGTCGCCGCCCGCGTCAGCAGCCGGTAGGTCGCAAGACTCGCGGGCAGCCGCTCGCTCACGGCTTGATCTTCCCCTCGGCGATCGCGTAGGCGCGCGCGGTGATGGCGTCGAGCCGGTCCTGCACCAGGCTGCGATAGTGTTCGACCACGTCGTCCTCGGCGTTGGCCGGCACGCGGATCGGGCCGTCGGCGGCGATCACGATGCGCCCGAACGGCAGGTTCACCGCCGACTTGTCCCAGTTGTTGAGCTCGATGCGGCGGCTGGTCACGACGGCGGCGGCATAGATCGGCCGGCCCGAGAAGCTCGCCAGCTTGATGATGCCGTTGCCGGCGACGCGCGCGACCTTGGGCACGTCGGCCGTGAGCGCCACGTTGTAGCCCTGGTTGAGCGCGTCCATCATGCCCTTGAAGGCGCCTACGCCGCCCTTGCGGTCGAACCTGCCACCGTGATCGCCGGAGCCACGGATCGTGCCGACGCCAAGGCGCTCGGCCGCGATCGCATTAATGTCGCCGTCGTGGTGGCGTGAGATCAAGACCTTCGAGCGGTGATTGGGACGGTTCTTCTTGAGGAACGGCATCATGAAATGCTGCCCGTGCCACATGGCGATGATCAGGGGCAGGTCGGGCTCGACGCGCTCGTAGAGGTCGGGCGGATCGATGATGACGCGGTTGGTCTTCCAGACGAAGCGCAGGTATTCCGCCGCGATCAGGCCGATCGCCGACTTGAAGCCACGCGTTCGCGTGATCCGCCGCAGGAGCTTCATCTCGCGCGCGCCGGTTTCAGCGCGATCCGCCGCGGTGCTGCTCGTCGGGATCCAGCAGCCGGTGCATGTGGACGATGAAGTAGCGCATGTGGGCGTTGTCCACGGTTTGCTGCGCCTTCGCCTTCCAGGCGGCATAGGCGGCTGCGTAGTTCGGATAGATGCCGACGAGGTCGAGCTTGGAGAGGTCGCGGAACTCGACGCTGTCGAGGTCCCTCAGTTCGCCGCCGAACACCAGGTGCAGCAGTTGCTTGGCCGCCGGTTCAGTTGTCATTTCAGGTCCTAGAACGTTGATGCGCCGCCCGGCCGCTCAGGGCAGCCGGCTGCGCAGAAGGTCCGATAATAGCCTGGCGCGCGGACGGCCGGCGGCGATCAGAGGCCCATGCACAGGCTCTGGCCGGTTGTAGATGGCCGATTCTCCCGCAAGCGTTGTCAGGATGCCCCCGGCTTCGTGCACCAAAAGATCGGCTGCCGCAAGGTCCCAGTCATGGCTGTTGCCGCCCGCGAAAGCCGCGTCGAACGTGCCCTGCGCCACGCGCGCGAGGCGCAGCGCCAGCGAGTGCACGCGCGGCTGGATGACCAGCGTCGGCTCGTGGCGCGCCAGCTCCTCGAGCGCGCGCTTGGGGCCGGCGATCCGGGTGCCGGCGAGGGTCGCCTCGCCCGTCACCTGGATCGCCATGCCGTTGCAGGTCGCGCCGGCCCCCGCGATCGCCAGGAAGAACTCGTTTCCCACCGGTGCATAGAGGGCGGCGACGACCGGCCGCCCATCCTCGACGAGCGCCGCGGAGATCGTCCAGTCCGGCAGTCCGGCGATGTAGGCGCGCGTGCCGTCGATGGGGTCGACCACCCACACCCGCCGCGCCGCGAGCCGCGCCGGATCGTCCTCGGTCTCTTCGGAGAGCCAGCCGATGCCGGGCATCGCCAGGCGCGCCTTGAGCAGCGCGTCGACCGCGAGGTCGGCTTCCGAGACCGGCGAGTCGCGGTCCTTGGTCCAGTGCCGGAGCGCGCCCTGGAAGGTCGTCAGCGCCAGCGCTCCGGCCTCGCGCACGGCAGCGCTCAGGGTCGACGCGATGGCGGCGCAGTCAGACCCCCGCAACGGTCATCCCTTCGATGCGCACCGTCGGTGCGTTGGTGCCATAGCGGAACGTGAGGTCGTTGGCCGGCGTCAGCGCGCGGAACATGTCGGGCAGGCGCCCGGCGATGGTGACCTCGCTCACCGGATAGGTGATCTCGCCGCGCTCGATCCAGAAGCCGGCCGCGCCGCGGCTGTAGTCGCCGGTCACGATGTTCGCGCCCATGCCGATGAGGTCGGTGACGTAGAAGCCTTCCGCGATGTCGGCGATGAGTTCCTTCGGCGCGAGCGTGCCGGCGGCCATGTGCAGGTTGGTCGCGCCCGGCGAGGGCGTCGAGGACACGCCGCGCTGGGCGTGACCCGTGGTCGTCATGCCGAGCTCGCGCGCGGTGGCGCAGTCGAGGATCCAGGTGGTGAGGCGGCCGCCGTCGATCAGCGCACGCGTCTGTCCGGCGACGCCCTCCGCGTCGAACGGGCGCGAGCGCAGGCCGCGCCTGCGCAGCGGATCGTCGACGATGACGATGCCGTCGGCGAAGACGTTTGCGCCGAGCTTGTCCTTGAGGAAGCTGGTGCCGCGCGCGATCGCGGCCCCGTTGATCGCGGAGGCGAGATGCCCGACCAGCGAGCCGGCGACGCGCGGGTCGTACACGACCGGCACCTTCCTCGTCGTCACCTTGCGCGGGTTGAGCCGCTTCACGGCGCGCTCGCCGGCGGAGCGGCCGATCGTCTCGGGCGCTTCGAGGTCCGCGCCATGGATGGCGGAGGAATAGTCGTAGTCGCGCTCCATCCCGGTGCCTTCGCCGGCGATGGCCTGCATCGAGATGCCGTGCTGCGAGCCGAGATAGGCCTGCGAGAATCCGGTCGAGGTGACGAGCACCACGCCGCCGATGCCGGCGGATGCCGAGGCGCCGCCGGACTTGCTCACGCCGGGCACGGCGAGCGCCGCCGCTTCCGCGGCGCGCGCCATCTCCTCGAGCCGTGCGACCGCGGGCAGTTCCGGGTCGAGCAGGTCGAGGTCGGGGATCGTCCTGGCGAGAAGCTGCGGATCGGCGAGGCCGGCGTACTTGTCTGCGGGCGCGACGCGCGCCATCGCGACGGCGCGCGTCGCGAGCGCGTCGACGTCGGCCGCGACGTCGCTCGTGGAGACCACGGCCTGCTTGTGTCCGACCAGCACGCGCAGTCCCAGGCTGTCGCCTTCCGAGCGCTCCGATTCCTCGACCGTTCCGTCGCGCACCTCGATCGAGGTCGACATGCCGCGCGTGGCGATGGCGTCGGCCGCGTCGGCGCCGGCGCGGCGCGCCGCGGCGACGAGCTTTTCGGCGAGGGACGTGAGAGCGGATTGGTCGAGCAATGAATCCATCATGGAGTTCCGAGCGATTGCGCGAGCGCTCCGGTGCGCCGGATTGCAGATCGACATGTTCCTAGCGCGCGATCAGCAATGCTGGCTACCGGTATTGCGTGTTGCAGGCTGCCGCCAGCGGGCTGCGCTTTCGCGGAGTTCGGGAATCGGGACGCTGTCAGGTAATTAGATGTGCGTTTGCGCGGCAAACCGCAAGCGTGCGCGATGCCGGCAACCTCTCGTCAAGCATGCCCCACGCTCACCGGCGATTAACCAGCGCTGTTAAGCTGATACGGGAAATTCGCGCGCTACAGTCCCTGCAACACAACGGGCCAAAGAGCCCGACAGGGATTGAAGGCGTCAAATATGAGTGTCGGCGGGACCGTTCCTGCCGGGTCGGGCCGCAGTGCGCGGCTCGACCCGTTTGCCTTGCCTGTCCGCTTCAAGACCGGCGATGCCGGCGCTGACCGGCACGAGCGCGTGGTCGAGGTGGACCGCGATCGCGTCGTCGTTCGCCGCGCGGTCGGCGGCGTCCCGATGAAGATCTCGACCCGGATCGCCGACTACTCCGGTATCACCCTGCGTATCGTTCCGCCCCAGGACGACTTCGACGGCGCCGTCGCCGTGGTGCTCGAGCATCGCGATCCCGGCCTGTGCGTCCCGCTGTTCGTCGCCGCCGACGGCACGGAGGTGGCGGTCGAGTGCAACACCTGGGCGCGGGTGCTTGGAAAGCCGCTGCTGGTTCCCGGTCCGGACGGGACCCTGAGAGATCCGCTCGGCACGCTCGGACGACTGAGCCGGCGTCCGATCGCGCGGCGGCGCGGGCGCAGCCTGGCGGCGCGGCGCAGTGTCCGCCGCCTGCGGCGCAAGGCGGCAAGGCTTGACCCGGCTGCCGCCATTCATCGCGGCGAGCGCGAGATCATCGCGCGCAACTAGGTTCTTGCGCGGGTTCGCTCTTGACCCGCATCTTGGGCTTCCTCGACAACTGAATGAACGATCCGCTCGGACGGGGTCCGGCGCGGTGGTCAGAACATTGCTCAAGGAGGAACTCATGGCGGGCGAACTTCACGGCCGGGTCGCACTGGTGACCGGCGCGGCGAGCGGCATGGGCCGCGTGATGGCGCGCGCGCTGGCCGCTGCCGATGCGAGCGTCGCCGGGCTCGACGTCGACACGGCGGGCCTGGGCGCGCTTGCGGCCGAGCGGGAGTTCGGCGGGCGCCTCCTTACCCTCACGGCCGACGTGTCCAAGCCTTCCGACGGCGCGCGCGCCGTCGAGAAGGTCGTGCAGGCGTTCGGACGCCTCGACATCCTCGTCAACTGCGCCGGCGTCAGCATGGCGCCGGCGGCGCCGCGCGGGCAGGGACGGGCGAAGTTCTTCGAGACCAATCCGGAAGGCTTCCTGCGCATTCTCGCGATCAACATGGGTGGCGCGTTCCTGATGGCCTGCTTCGCCGCGCAGGAGATGCTGCGCAACGACTGGGGACGCATCATCAATATCACCACCAGCTTCGACACCATGCTCGCCGGCGGGCTTTCCGGCTACGGCGCAGCGAAGGCGGCGCTCGAGGCCTCGACCGCAAGCTGGGCGAAGGATCTCGCGGGCACCGGCGTCACCTGCAACATCCTCGTGCCGGGCGGGCCGACCGACACCGCCTTCTTTCCCGATGGCCAGCCGAAACCGCCGGTCCTGATCGATCCGCAGGTCATGGCGGCGCCGGCGGTGTGGCTGGCCTCGTCCGCCTCGGACGGGATTTCCGGCTGCCGCTTCATCGCGCGCGATTGGGACCAGCGCCTGCCGCCGTCGGAAGCCGCTGCGCGCGTGCGCGCGCCCGCGGCCTGGCCCACGCTGGCGGACGGTGCGCAGAACATTCGCGGCGTTGCCATCTAGCATGATCCCGAAAAGTGGGAACCGGTTTTCGGACAAGATCATGCTCGGACAGGCATGATCCCGAAAAGTGGGAACCGGTTTTCGGACAAGATCATGCTCGAACAGGCATGATCCCGAAAAGTGGGAACGGGCTTTCGGACAAGATCACGCTCCAGCAAAATTCTTGAGCCGCGGTACTGGCGTCGGCGCGCCGACGCACTATCCTCCCTGTCAACGAAGACGCCGGGGAGGAGACGATGGAGCGCTGGGCCGCTGTTGCTGTCGTGCTGCTGGTCGCCGGGTTCGCGAGCCCGGGTCTCGCGCAGAGCTATCCCGACCGGCCGATGACCGTGATCGGCACGACGCCGGCCGGCACCAGTGTCGATCTCACCACGCGGTTCTTTGGCGAGCGCGTCAAAGCCAAGACCGGGCAGGCCTGGGTGGTCGAGAACAAGCCCGGCGCCGGCGGCTCGATCGCCGCGAAGGCGGCGGCGAGCGCGAGACCGGACGGCTATACGCTGTTCCTGTGCACGAGCGGAGCCCTGTCGGCCAATCCGTATCTGCAGAAAAACCTGCCGTACGATCCGGTCAAGGATTTTGCCCTGATCGCGCGCCTGTTCCGTCTCGACTTCACGCTGATGGTCAATCCCGAGAAGACGCCGGTGACGAGCGTCGCCGAGCTCACGCAGTTCCTCAAGGCCAAGAAGGGACGCATCAGCTTCGGCTATTTTTCCGCCAGCATGCAGGCGCTCGCGGAACAGTATCGCCACCTCGCGGGCTTCGAGGCTTCGCCGGTGGCCTACCGCAATCCGGCGCAGATGATGAACGAGCTCGAGGCCGGCGATTTCGATTTCTCCTTCACCAGCGCCGAGTACGCGCTCAAGCCCAATCCCAAGCTGCGCGCGCTGGCGATCGCGTCCGAAACCCGCTCGCGCCTGTTGCCCGATCTCCCGACGATGGCGGAAGCGGGCCTGCCGAAGTCGCTGCCGCTCTATTCGTGGTTCGGCCTGTGCATGCCGTCGGCGGCGCCCGACGTTGCGCGCGAAACGCTGGCGCCGATCGTGACCGAGATTGCGGAGCGCGACGAGACGCGGCAATTTCTCAAGACGTTTGCCGGAGAGCCGTTCCCCGGCGACGCGGAGGCCTTCCGTAGGACGCGCGATCAGACCAGCAAGGACTGGGACTATTTCGTGCGGCTCGCCCACATCGAGCGGCAGTAAGAAAACTCGGGGACATGACCAGGGACTACGACTACATCATCGTCGGCGCGGGCGCGGCCGGTTGCGTGCTGGCCAACCGCCTGACCGAGGACCGCGACGCAAAGGTGCTGCTGCTGGAGGCCGGCGGCCGTGACCTGCATCCGCTGCTGAAGGTTCCGATCGCCTGGACGATGGCGGCGGCGAGCCCGCGCTTCAACTGGGGCTACTTCAGCGAGCCCGAGCCTTCGCTCGGCGGGCGCCAGCTCTTTCTCGCGCGCGGCAAGCTCCTGGGCGGCTCGACCTCGATCAACGCCATGCGCTACTCGCGCGGCCATCCGCGCGACTACGACCAGTGGCGTCAGCTCGGCAACGAGGGCTGGGGCTTCGCCGACGTGCTGCCTTACTTCAAGCGGTCGGAGAACAACTGGCGCGGCGAGAACAAGTATCACGGCGGCGACGGGCCGCTGCGCGTGCGGCTCGCGACCGCCTCGCAGCTGCTTTACGAAGAACACGCCGCGTCCGCGAAGGCGGCGGGCATTCCCGAAAGCGAGGACATCCACGGCGACGTGCCGGAAGGCATCACTCGCGCCGAGCTGACGGTGAACGGCTTCGGGCGCCGGCACTCGACCGCGCGCGCCTTCCTTGCCCCGGCCATGCGGCGCAAGAACCTCACGGTGATCACGCGTGCGCTGACCACCGGCATCCGCATCGAGAACGGCCGCGCCGTCGGCGTCGATTACGTGCGCGGCGGCCGCAAGCTCACGGCGCATGCCGCGCGCGAGGTGATCCTCGCGGGCGGCGCCTACAACTCGCCGCAGCTCCTCATGTTGTCGGGCATCGGTCCGGCCGACCAGTTGCGCGCGCACGGCATTGCGCCGGTCGTCGATCTGGCCGGCGTCGGCAAGAATCTCGGCGAGCATCCGCTGGTCCCGCTGATCATGAAGACGCGCGAGACCTCCTCGTTCCTGCGCCATCTGCGCATGGACCGCGCGGCGCTGTGGTCGCTCTACTGGTTCGTGACCGGCAGCGGTGCCTTCGCGGTCAACGCCAACACCGCCGGCCTGTTCGCGCGCACGCGCCCCGAGCTCGAGCGTCCCGACGTCCAGCTCATCTTCTCGGCGCTGGCGCGCGATTCGCAGCTCTGGTGGCCTGGGCAGGGCGCGCGCCAGAATTTCTCGATGCAGTGTTCGGTCTCGCTGCAGCATCCCGAGGCGCTCGGCGAGCTCACGCTGCGCTCGGCCAATCCGGCCGAGCCGCCGCGCATCCGCCTCAACCTGTTCGGCGCGCAGGCCGACATCGACAGCGCGATCCGCGGTCTGCGGCTCGCGCGTGAGATCTACGCGCGCGAGCCGCTGGCGGGCATGCTGGGCGGCGAACTGCTGCCCGGCGCGCAGGTGGCCTCGGACGCCGCGCTCAAGGAGCACGTGCTCGCCACCGCCTCGACGACGCAGCATCCCTGCGGCACCTGCAAGATGGGCAGGGACGACATGGCGGTCGTCGACGACCGGCTGCGCGTGCGCGGCGTCGAGGCCTTGCGCGTCGCCGACGCCTCCGTCATGCCGACGATCCCGGGCGGCCACATCAACGCGCCGACGATCATGATCGGCGAGAAGGCGGCGGATCTCATCCGCGGCCGGACGCTGCCGCCGGCGGCGCTCTGACCCGATCTGCATGCGGGGAGATGTTTTGTGCACGGCGCCTGCCGCAAGCTGACCTCTCCCCGCTGGCGGGAGAGGTTGGAGCCGTGCCTGTTGTGCGCTCCGTGCTCGACCGCACGTGCCGCGATCTCATCCATCAATGGCAAGCAGGGCCTCGCCACTTGCTGACCTCTCCCCGCTGGCGGGGAGAGGTCGGCGCGTAGCGCCGGGTGAGGGGCGAAGCTTCTGGCCGTCAGCGCGGCAAATTGCCGGCGGTGATTTCGAGCACGCCGTTTATGTTTCCGAGCACGTCATTGTTCCAAAATCGCAACACGCGATAGCCCTGCGCGCTCAGCCAGGCGTCTCGCGCCGTATCGCGGGTGCCAGTGGCGTGCTGGCCGCCGTCGACTTCGATAACCAGACGATGCTCGCGGCAGACGAAATCCACCACGAACGGTCCGATCGGCTCCTGCCGAACGAACTTGTGCCCGTTCACCCCGCGAGCACGAAGATGGCGCCAGAGCTTGGCTTCGGCTTGCGTCGCGTCGCGCCGAAGCGAGCGGGCCCGGCCTGTCTTGAAAGGCCGTGCACCACGCATCTGGACCCTCCAACCGGCATGCTGTGCAAGCCGATCTCTCTTCGCAAGCGGGAAGATGTCGTTTTCGCCATCAGCTTTCACGCCCCTCACCCGGCGCGCTGCGCGCGTCGACCTCTCCCCGCGCGCGGGGAGAGGTCAGCAAGCGGAGAGGCTTCTGATTCCATCGATGGATGAGATCGTAGCAGCTGCGGCCGAGGACAGAGCATGACCCCGCACGGCTCCAACCTCTCCCCGCGCGCGGGGAGAGGTCGGCGCGTAGCGCCGGGTGAGGGGCGCTAGGCCGGTGCTCCGCGCGCCTACCCGCGGGCGAGCGCGTCGAGCACGAGTCCCGCGAACAGGATCAGTCCGGCGTCGCGGTCCGACTTGAACAGCCGCAGGCACAGGTCCGGATCGTCGATATCGAGCCGCCACACCTGCCAGGCAAGATGCGCGGCGAAGGCGGCGAGGCCGAGCGCGAACACGGGGCCGGCGTCCGCCAGCGTGCCGGCGGCGCCGATCAGCAGCACCGCGAGGCCGTAGAACAGCGTGAGCATCGGCTTGGTGCGCGCGCCGAACAGCAGCGCCGTCGACTTCACGCCGACGAGCGCGTCGTCCTCGCGGTCCTGGTGTGCGTAGATCGTGTCGTAGCCGATCACCCAGGCGATCGATCCGGCGAACAGCAGCAGCGCCGGCCAGTCGAGCGCCCCGAATCGCCCGGCCCAGCCCATCAGCGCGCCCCACGAGAAGGCGAGGCCGAGCACGATCTGCGGCCAGTAGGTGATGCGCTTCATGAACGGATAGATCGCGACCACGGCGAGCGAGGCGATGCCGGTCGCAATCGCGAAGGGGTTGAACTGCAGCAGCACGATGAGGCCGACCAGCGCCTGCAGGACCAGAAACGCCGCCGCCTGCGCGACGCTCACCTGGCCCGACGGGAGCGGGCGCGAGCGCGTACGCTCGACCTGCGCGTCGATGTCGCGATCGACGATATCGTTCCAGGTGCAGCCGGCGCCGCGCATGGCGAAGGCGCCGACGAAGAACAGCGCGAGATGCCAGACGTTCGGCGTTGGATCGCGCGCGGCAACGTTGGCGAGCGCGGTCGACCACCAGCATGGCATCAGCAGCAGCCAGGAGCCGATCGGCCGGTCCATTCGCGCCAGCCGCAGATAGGGCCGTGCCCACAGCGGCGCGAGCGTGTCCGTGAAGTTTCCGGTGGAATCGGCGACCGGCGTCGCGCCGGGCGCGCGCGCGGATTCTCCGGCGGGTGCGCCGGCAGGCGACCTGCCGGAGCGCCGCAGGATCATGCGCGGGGGCGTGCGGCGCGCGCCTTCATCGGATGGCGGTGCCCGTCATCGTGTCGAGCACGCCGCCGCGCTTGCTGGATTCGTCGTTGCTGCTCACCGGCAGGCGCGCGGTGCCGAGCGCCTCGCTCAGGCTGGGCGCGGCCGGAGCCGCGGCCGTCGCCGGTCCCGCGGAGCAGACGTTCTTGCGAAGCTGGGCGAGATGGCTCTGGCCCTTCTTGAGCTCCGCGACCACGTCGGGCGGAATGCCGCACTTCTTGTAGTTGCTCTGCGTGTACTTCACCCAGTTCACCTGGGCGGAATAGATGCCGCTGATGGCGGAGCACATTTGCTCCCGGCCGCCCTTGCGGTCGTTCACCGACTTGGCGACGGCGCCGCGCTTCTCGACCTCGCCGCGCAGGCGCGTGAATTCCTTGAGACACTCGGCCGCCGGACCGCCAGGCGGCGGCATGCCCATCGCCGGCGCTCCCATGCCGGGAGCCGGTGTCATCGGCGCCATGGGAGCCATCGGCGCTGCGGCCGGAGGCGCGGCCGCCTGCTGCGTATCGCCGGGCCACGGCCGCTGCTGCGGCTGTTGCGGCTTCTGGTCGGGCCAGGGCAGCAACGGTGCCTGCGCGAATGCTCCGGCGATCGTCGCACCGAGCAGCGCCGCGACGGGCACTGCAATCCGGCACCATGTGAAGGCGCTCATCTTACAGGTCCTGCGTTTGAAGATCCGTCCCGGCCGCTGCGTCGCCGGCGGACGGATGATCTACCCCACTGATTGACTGCCGGTTAAATCCGGCGAGAACGCGGCAGGCCGCACCGGCAGATTACCCCGTCTCGCGCCACGCCGCCATAGCGGCGTCCGCGTGCGTTGTGGTGCCGCACCCTTGCGCACGGCGAAACGCTCCCCGCGGAGCGGGAAGCGTTTCAACCTTGCAGCGCAGGAACGCCGGTTACCAGCGCGGGCCCATCGGGCCGCCCATGTAACCGGGCTCGTATCCGTACCCGTAGCCGTAGCTCGGAGCGCCATAGGCGGAGCCGTAAGCTGGGCCGTACATGTAGCCCGCAGGCGGAACCTTCTGGGTCACGAATCCGCCGCCCCAGAGCTGCGTCGTCACTTCGTTCGGTCCGAGCTTCTGCTGCTCGTGCATCGTCGCATCCGGGTCGGTGGTGAAGCTGCGCGCTTGCGCCGGACCGACCGCGGTTGCGGCGGCCATCGCGCCTGCTGCGATCAGCATCATCATCTTGTTCGTCATATCTTGCTCCTCGTGTTGCTACGTCCGTTAACGCACTGCAGCACGAGGGGTTCTCTCCATCGCGGATTTGTTATGCGGCATCTTCGTAGTCATGGGCAGCCATGTACGATGCCATCGGTTGCATGGACAAAACGTCGCGCGAACGGTCTACTGCGCGCGATGCCGCGCTATGATTTCCGCAGTCCCCGCCTGTTCGTCGATCACCCGCTGAGCGAAGGAACCGTGCTGCCGCTTGCCGCCGCGCAGCAGCATTATCTCGTCGACGTGCTGCGTCTGGAGCCGGGCGACGGCGTCCTCGTGTTCAACGGCCGCGACGGCGAGTGGCGGACGGAGCTCGTGCGGCCCTCGAAGAAATCCGCGGCGCTCGCGGTGAGCGAACGCACGCGCGCGCAGGCGCGCGCGAACGATCTTCATTATCTCTTCGCGCCGCTCAAGCGCGCGCGCCTCGACTACATGGTGCAGAAGGCGGTCGAGATGGGCGCCTCGCGATTGGCGCCCGTGATCACGCGCCATACCCAGGCCGAGCGCGTCAATCTCGATCGCATGCGCGCCAATGTCGTCGAAGCGGCAGAGCAGTGCGGCATCATCTCACTGCCCGATGTCGCCGATCCGCAGCCGCTCGAGCGCGCGCTTGCGGGGATGGCGCCGGAGCGGCTGCTGATCTTCTGCGACGAAGCCGCCGAGCACGCCGACCCGGTCTCGGCGCTCGCCGCGATCGCGCCCGCCCCGGGACAGCCGCCGTTGCCGCTGGCGGTGCTGGTGGGGCCCGAGGGCGGCTTTTCCGAGGACGAGCGCAAGCTGCTGCTGGCGCGCCCGCGCGTTCTGCGGCTTGCGCTCGGGCCGCGCATCCTGCGCGCCGACACTGCAGCGGTGGCGGCGCTTTCAGTCGTGCAGGCGGTCCTGGGCGATTGGCGGCAGTGACCCGGCTGCAACGCCTTGAGGGATTCACGCGAGCCGCGCGCCCATGCGGGCGGCACAGGCCGGCTCGCCCTTGACCCCGCGCGGCACGCTTGGCACCGTGCGCGCACCACTGGGGTGCTGTCATGCGTCGATTCTTGGCCTCTTCACGTCTCGGCGTCGCGCAGCTCGGCGCGCTCGTGCTTGTCCTGCTCGCGCTCCTTGGCGGCGGCGAGGTTCGCGCGGCCAACTGGCTCGAGCTGAATTTCGGTCTGTCCGGTCCGCGCTACGAGGCCGTGGTTCCGCTCTGCCACGACCCATGGGTCGCCTCCAAGATCGCCGCCCGATTCGGCGAGAAGGAGCGGCAGTTCTGGCAGTCGAACCTGCAGATCGCCGGGATCGAGGGCGTCCGCGAGCGCGCGATGCGCCCCTGGACCTATGCGTCGATTCCGCGCCGCTTCTGCAGCGGCTATGCCTTGATCAGCGACGGCACGCGGCGGCCGATCTATTATTCGATCGGTGAGGATACCGGCATCATCGGTGTCACCTGGGGCGTGGAATGGTGCGTCGTCGGCCTCGACCGCAACTGGGCCTACAATCCCGCCTGCAAGGCGGCGCGGCCGTAGCTTCGACCGGGTCGCCGGCGTCGCCGTAATTTGTTCTTGAAATGTTCTGGTAGCGTGGTAGCCTCCCGGGGTTGTTCACACCCATGTCGAGGGGGCGTTCCATGTCTCGAGTTCTGTCCGCGATCTGGCCGCGCGCGGCCCTGTCCGCAGCCGTCGTTTTCGTGCTGGCGCTCACCGTCTCGGGCGTCCCGGCACAGGACGCGCGCCAGAATGAGCCCGGTAAGTTCGACTTCTATGTCCTGACGCTGTCGTGGTCGCCCTCCTATTGCGAGGTGAGCGCAGCCCGCAACGGCGGTCGCGTGACCCAGCGCGAGCAGTGCGGCGAGCGTCCATTCGCCTTCGTGGTGCATGGACTGTGGCCGCAGTACGAGCGCGGATTTCCCGAGTATTGCCAGCGCCCCGCCCCCAAGCTCGACCGCGGGATCGTCTCCTCGATGCTCGACCTGATGCCGAGCACGCGCCTGATCTTCCGCCAGTGGAGCCGTCACGGCACCTGCTCGGGCTTCGCGCCGCGCGCTTATTTTGACGAGGTGCGCAAGGCGCGTGCGGCCGTGAAGGTTCCCGAGCAGTTCCTCGACCTGCACGACCCGCTCACGGTGACGCCGGACGAGGTGGAGGAGGCGTTCGTGAAGGCCAATCCGGGGATGAGCCGCGCGGCCATCGCCGTCGGCTGCGACAGCCGCCGCCTGCACGAGGTGCGCATCTGCATGACCAAGGACCTGCAGTTCCAGGATTGCGCCGAGGTGAACCGGCGCACCTGCCGGCGCGACAAGTTGGTGATGCCGCCGGTGCGGCGCTCGCAGGCCAGTGCCGCGAGCGCCACCGCCGAGAGCGCGGCGCCCGCAGGTGGCACCCCGACGGGCGGCGCGGGGGCCGCGAGCGGGGCCCCCGCCGGGCCGTCTCCCGCGACTGCCACGCCCGCGGGTGCGTCACCCGCGACGTCTCCCGCGACCGCGACGCCGGCGCGCAAGTAAGGCCGCCGGCGCGCGGGCCGGGCCGCCGGCAAACCTCCTCTCATACTCCCTCCAAAATCTCTCGCAGGCCTGCCATTGCCTGCCCTCATGGCGGGGCGGACCACGCGTCCGCCCCGTCATGCGCTATTCTCTCGCGGCGCCGCCCTTCAGCGGCCGCGCTCGCATCGAACCGCAGGCCCGATGAACTACCGACACGCCTTCCATGCCGGCAATTTCGCCGATGTCTTCAAGCACGCGGTGCTGGCGCGCATCCTGGTGCACCTGTCGGAGAAGCCGCAGCCATTCCGAGTGATCGACACCCATGCCGGCGCCGGCCTCTATGACCTCGGCGGTGAGCAGGCGAGCCGCACGGGCGAATGGCGCGGCGGCATCGGCCGGCTGGCGGCAGCCGACCTGCCGCAGGATCTGCGTGTGCTGGTGGCGCCATATCTCGACGCGGTCCTCGCGCTCAATCCGGGCGGCAAGATCAAGCTCTATCCGGGCTCTCCTCTGGTCGCGCTGGCGATCATGCGCGCGCAAGACCGGCTGGTGGCCTGCGAGCTCGAGCCGCGTGCGGCGGCCGGCCTTGCCGACCGGCTGCGTCGGGATCGCCGCGCCAAGGCGGTCACGCTCGATGGATGGCAGGCGCTCAAGGCCTACGTCCCGCCTAAGGAGCGCCGCGGCCTCGTGCTGATCGACCCCCCTTACGAAGATCCCGAGGAGTTCGCCAAGCTGGTGCCGCGCCTCCAGGACGCTCACCGCAAATGGGCCACCGGCGTCTACGCGGTCTGGTATCCGATCAAAGGGATGGCTTCATTCCCGTTCATACGACGGCTGCGGCAGACCGGCATGGGGAAGATGTTGCGCACCGAGTTGCAGGTCGCGCCAAACCAGCCGGGCCGGTTCACCGGATCGGGCCTGATCATCATCAATCCGCCTTGGCGGCTGGCCGACGACCTGGGGGTGTTACTGCCCGGGCTTCTCGCTGCACTGCAATGTGAGACATCAGGTCAAACGGTGATCGAGACCCTGAGCGACAAAATCTAGCGCCGAGGGCTTGTCGCCTCTTTTCAGTGGCAACGCCTGTGTTAACCTGATTGTAGGGGCTTAGACGTTCCGCCTCCTTTGGGGGGCCGGCGGAGTTGACTGAGGCCGTTTTGGCTGACGCTTTCCCCGTTTGCGAATGTCCGGCCGAGCCGGGCGCTGTGCGGCGCACGGCGGGCAACCGTGGGGAAGGAGTTTCCCGATGGCAATGACCGGTACGGTCAAGTTTTTTAATGGTGAGCGTGGCTACGGCTTTATCAAGCCGGACGATGGCGGGCGAGATGTTTTTGTACATATCACTGCCGTGGAACGCGCAGGGCTCAAGTCGCTGAACGAGGGTCAGCGCATCAGCTTCGATGTCGAGCCGGACAAGAAGGGCAAGGGGCCGAAGGCCGTCAACCTGGTCATCCAGGGCTGACATCCGTCGAGAACCCCGGCGCGGCCAACCGGTCGTGCCCTACTTCCGTTGCCGCAGGCAACGCGCAGCGCATCTGATCAGATCTGGTGGGTGCTGAGCGCGCGTCAGCGCGCGGAGCACTGCAGGTGCGAACTCAGCGCGTGCGCGACGCATTGCACTCGACGTGCGTCGATACCTGCGCTGCGGAGACAGCGCACCTCTTCCATTTGAGGGTGCGGTAGCGTGCTCCGTGCCGATCGCGAAGCCGCACAATGCGCCGCGCTTGATGGCGCTAGCTTCGACGCACGCTCAGTATTCGACATGCATTCACGCGTGCGGCAGCCATCACGCTTATGGTTTACGCGTTCAATCATTGTATAGGCGAGCGCGCGGCGCACGCCATTGCCGGATTGTTCGCGTCACGACGTGTTCCCGCCGGCCGAATTACATGGCGAAAACCTATCGGTTCTCACCTGTTCCGCAGAGGTTCGCGCTTCAGTTCTGAGCGCGTCGGCGTGGCGGTAAAAGCGCGGCAGTATCGGGCGCTGCGCGACGACACTCAACGCAAAGAGGCCGGACCCGTTGCACGGGTCCGGCCTCCACCGCGGCGTGCATGCGCAGCTTCAAAAGCGATAGTTGAACCCGAAACGCAGCAGGCTCGACTCGAAGTCATGCTCGAGGCCGGTGAGCGCATAGCGCTCGTCGGTGAGGTTGACGAACAGGTATTCGACGCGGGCGGACCAATGCGGCGCGAGCGCAACCTCGGCCCCGGCGCCTGCCGTCCAGCCGAAGTGAGAGTGCGATTCCGACCCGCCGGCCTCCACCTTGCCCTCGCCGAAGGCGAGGCCGCCGGTGCCGTAGAGCAGAATGTTGTTCATGGCGAACCCGGCGCGGCCGCGCACCGTGCCGAACCAGGGATTGAGGAATTTGGCGCCGCCCGCCGTACCGTCGGCATTCGAGAACTGCAGGTCGCCTTCCACGCCATACACGAGCTGGTCGTTCTGCCAATTATATCCAAGCTGCGCGCCGCCCATGAATCCGTGAGGATCGGCGCCGCTGTTGTGTACGGTGGTGAACTGATAGCCGAGATTCGCCCCCACATAAGCCCCCGCCCAACTGAAGGCTGAATAGGGAGCCGGCGCCAGGTATCCGCGCGAGAGATCGGCAGCGCTTGCGGAGGCGGCGCTGACGGATGCCGCCAGCAGGCTGGCCAGGACGAGCTTCTTCATCATTCCACTCTCCACACGAATTTCTTTCGGTCTGACCGAGGCGGTCTTCCCCACGCATCGCGCAGGGCCTGCACCGGGACAGATACCGTCAAAACTTCGGTAAATTTTATCGCAAGGTTGAGGTTAAGCGTCTGTAAAGGACGCATCGCGGGGCGGCCGATATGCCTAAGGAACGCTGTATCGCGATGCGCGGAATTGATACTTCGTTTACGCTACCCAAGACGCGGAGACCCTCGCAGAGCACATCATGACCGACACCCTATCGCGCGCCGCACTCGTAACTGGCGGCGGCCACCGCATCGGCGAGGCCATCGTGCGCGCGCTGGCGTGCGCCGGCTATGGCGTTGCTATCCATGCGAACCGCTCGCGTGACGCCGCGGAAGCGCTGTGCCGCGACATCGTCGGGCAGGGCGGTCGGGCCGCAGTGATCTGCGGTGATCTCGCCGATCACGCGACCGTGCTGCGCGCCGTGCCGGATGCGGTCAGGGCAGTCGGAACGCTGACGCTCTTGGTCAACAATGCCGGCGCTTTCGAGCCCGACGACATCGGCAGCCTGGACCGCGATGTGTTCGACCGCCAATTTGCGGTCAACCTGCGCGCGCCGTTGTTCCTGAGCGAAGCGTTTGCAGTGCAGGCCCCGCGCATTGCCGGCGCCTCGATTGTCAACATCGTCGACCAGCGCGTCTATAAACCGACGCCGCGCTTCGTATCTTACACGCTGACCAAGAGTGCGCTGCATACGGCGACGACGACGCTGGCGCAGGCGCTCGCGCCACATGTCCGTGTCAATGCGGTTGCGCCAGGACCGACGCTCCCGTCCCCGCGGCAGGATGCTGCTGCGTTCGCGCGCCAAGCCGGCACGCTGCCGCTGGCGCGCGGGCCAACTCCGCAGGATGTCGCAGACGCGGTGCTCTACCTTGCGAATGCGGCGAGTGTCACCGGCGTGACGATTGCCGTGGACGGCGGGCAGCACATTGCCTGGCAGACCCCCGACAGCATCGGCATCGAGGAATGAACGGGTTGCCGCAAGGCGATCCGAAAGGGCCGTGCGCGCCTTCCGGAATACCTCGCCAGCGGCGGTTGGCAGCACTATTTACGTCGATGTGATGGACGACAGCACCAAGAAAAACATCGATCCGGTGATTGAGCCCGAGGGGGTGCCGCCGGGCCGGGACGAGGACGAGTCGACCCTGCCGGAGGTCGAATCGGAATTCGACTTGCCGAGCGAGGTCGCGGGTCTCGCGGCTGGACGCGACGCGATCTCCCGCGCGGCCAAGCTCGCGCCGTCGGCGCCGGGCGTCTACCGCATGATCGCCTCGTCCGGCGATGTGCTCTATGTCGGCAAGGCCAAGAACATCAAGAAGCGCATTCTCGCCTATGCGCGGCCGACCGGACACGTCACGCGCATAGCGCGGATGATCGCCGTTACCGCCAACGTCGAGTTCGTTACGACGTCGACCGAGACCGAAGCGCTGCTGCTCGAGGCCAACTTGATCAAGCGGCTGCGCCCGCGCTTCAACGTGCTCCTGCGTGACGACAAGTCGTTTCCTTATATCCTGCTCACAGGGGACCACGTCGCACCGCAGATTTGCAAGCATCGTGGCGCCCGAAACCGCAAGGGCGATTACTACGGCCCGTTCGCCTCCGTATGGGCCGTCGATCGCACGATCACCGCGCTCGAACGCGCGTTTTTGATCCGCTCCTGCTCAGACGCGGTGTACGAAAGCCGCACGCGGCCGTGCCTGCTACACCAGATCAAGCGCTGCTCGGCACCGTGCACGGGCGAGATCTCGCACACAGGCTATGCCGAGCTGGTGCGGGAAGTGAAGGCATTCCTGGGGGGGAAGAGCCGCGCGGTGAAGGAGCAACTCGCGGCGGAGATGGACAGCGCCGCGGGTTCGCTCGACTTCGAGCGCGCGGCGCTGCTGCGCGACCGCCTGGCGGCGCTCTCCGCGATCCAGTCGCAGCAGGGCATCAACCTGCGTGGCATCGATGAGGCGGACGTCTTCGCCGCGCATCAGGACGGGGGCTTTACCTGCATCCAGGTTTTCTTCTTCCGCGCCGGGCAGAATTGGGGCAATCGCGCCTACTTTCCGAAGGCGGACCGCTCGCTGTCCGCCGCGGAAGTCCTCGGCGAATTCCTGGCGCAGTTCTACGACGACAAGCCCTGCCCGAGTTGCATCCTGCTGTCGCACCAGATCGATGATCCCGCGCTGCTCGCGGAGGCGCTCAGCATCAAGAGCGAACACAAGGTCACCGTGTCGACGCCGCGCCGGGGCGAGAAGAAACTGGTGGTCGATCATGCTGCGGCTAACGCGCGCGAGGCGCTCGCGCGCAAGCTGGCCGATACGGCCTCCCAGCAGCGTCTGCTGGCGGGAGTCGCGCAGGCGTTCGGGCTGGCGCGTACGCCGCGGCGTATCGAGATCTACGACAACAGCCACATCCAGGGCACGAACGCTGTCGGCGCGATGGTCGTCGCCGGGCCGGAGGGCTTCCGCAAGAACCAGTACCGCAAGTTCAATATCAAGTCGCAGGATCTCACGCCGGGCGACGACTACGGCATGATGCGGGAAGTGCTGACGCGCAGGTTCAAGCGCCTGATCGGCGAAGGACCGCGGCCGGCCGCCCCACTGTCGGAGGGGGAGGCGGCGCATGACGAGGCCCTGAGTGCCTCGCCGTGGCCGGACCTCGTCCTCATCGACGGTGGCCAGGGACAGGTCGCCGCCGCGCAGGAGGTATTGAGTGCCCTGGGCGTTACGGACGTGCCGCTGATCGGAATAGCCAAGGGCCCCGACCGCGATGCCGGTCGCGAGACATTCTTTCCGGTCGGCCGGCCATCGTTCAAGCTGCCGCCGCGAGACCCGGTGCTCTATTTCGTGCAACGCCTGCGTGACGAGGCCCACCGTTTTGCGATCGGCTCGCATCGCCAGAAGCGCCGCCGCGACATCCGCGAAGCGGGACTGCAGGAGATCCCCGGCATCGGCCCGACCCGCAAACGGGCGCTGCTCCGCCATTTCGGGACCCTCAAGGCGATCGAGCGCGCGTCCCTCAACGATCTCGCGCATGTCCCCGGGATCAATGCGGAAACCGCGCGGCGAATCTACGATTTCTTCCACGAGAGCGGTAAATAGTCCGCACAATTTGCAGCGGATTGAGGGGTTGTTGCCGGGGAGGGCGGGCGCTAATTGTAGCCCCATGAACGTCAGCACCACGAGGCAACTTCCCGCGCGCCCTTTCGCGTTGCCCAACATGCTGACCTATGGTCGCATCGCGGCGGTCCCGGCAGTCGTCGCCGCCATGTTCTGGCAGGACATCTGGCAGGGCGGGCTTTGGCTGCGCTGGGTCGCGATGACCATCTTCATCGTGGCGGCGCTCACCGACATCCTCGACGGTTATCTCGCACGGAGTTGGGGCCAGCAGTCGTCGTTCGGCCGCATGCTCGATCCGATCGCCGACAAGCTGCTCGTGTCCTCTGCGCTGCTGATGCTCGCCGCTGACGGGACCATCCGCGGCTGGTCGCTGTGGGCGGCAATCGTCATCCTGTGCCGGGAGATATTGGTCTCAGGCCTGCGCGAATATCTCGCCGAGCTGCGCGTCAGTGTGCCGGTGACCCAGCTCGCGAAATGGAAAACGCTGCTGCAGAACTTCGCGGTCGGCTTTCTGATTGCGGGCGAAGCGGGGGACCGCGTTCTGCCTTACACCACCGAGATAGGCATCACGCTGCTCTGGCTCTCGGCGATCCTCACTCTATATACTGGGTACGACTATTTCCGCGCCGGCGCCCGGCACCTGGTCGACTGACACGGCCATCTGCTCGCCGCGGGCGTTGGGCGCATGTGCAACGAAGCGGGATGGTGCCGTGAAGATCCTCTATTTCGCTTGGGTGCGCGAGCGTGTCGGCAAGACCGAAGAGACGGTGGAGCCTCCCGCGCACGTACGCACGGTCGGCGAGTTGGTCGCCTGGCTTGCCGCACGCGGCGAGGAATACGCCTACGCGTTCGAGAACCCCAAGGTGATCCGGGCGGCGATCGATCGGACGCATGCCAAGCCAGAAACCGCGCTCGGGGCCGCACGAGAGATCGCGTTCTTTCCGCCGATGACGGGAGGCTGAGGTGGGCACTGTGCGCCTACAGCGCGAAGATTTCGATGCCGCCGCCGAGCAGCGCCGCCTGTGCGAGGCCCGGCTAGATGTCGGCGCGGTAGTCACGTTCACCGGCATCTGCCGTGGCGGCGAGGGCGCGGACGCGATCAGCGCGATGACGCTCGAGCATTATCCCGGCATGGCGGAGGATGAGATCGCCCGACATGTCGCAGAAGCCGAGGCGCGGTGGGACCTCAAGGGCGTCACGGTCATTCATCGCTACGGCCGCCTGATCCCGGGCGAGAACATCGTGCTGGTGGCGACGGCATCCGCGCATCGGGCGGATGCTTTCGCGGCAGCGGAATTCCTGATGGACTACCTCAAGACCAGCGCACCATTCTGGAAGAACGAGGAGCGCAGAGAGGGAGGCCGGTGGGTCGAGGCGCGGTCGGAGGACGATGCGGCTGCGGCCCGTTGGCAGCCGCCCTCGCGCAGCCGTGAGGCCGCGGAATAGCCTGCGCGTGATATCGTTGGTGCGTCCGGATCAAGCTTCGAGAGGCGACGATGTGGCGTTCGGGACTGGCGGCTGTCGTTACGATCGCGGCAGCTCACGCGGCGCAGGCCGCGCAGGTCACTTACTATCAGCTTCCCGCCGGAGCCTATCCGCACGACGTTGCGCCGGCGGCGGACGGGACCGTGTGGTACACGGGCCAGCGCAAGGGCTTGCTCGGCCGCTTCGATCCCAAGACCGGCAACCATGAGGAGATCCCGCTCGGCTCCGGCTCTGCGCCGCATGGCGTCGTGGTCGGTCCCGACCGGTCGGTCTGGGTGACCGATGGCGGCCAGAACGCCATCGCACGCGTGGACGCCGCTACCAAGGCGGTGACGCTGTTCCCGCTGCCAAAGGACACGCCCTACGCCAATCTCAACACGCCGACCCTCGACAAGAACGGTATCGTCTGGTTCACCGGCCAGAGCGGCTACTACGGCCGCGTCGATCCCGGGTCGGGTAAGGTCGATGTCTGGAGGGCACCGCGCGGCACCGGGCCCTATGGCATCACGACGACGCCGTCGGGCGACGTGTGGTTCGCTTCCCTTGCAGGTGACTACATCGGCAAGATCGATACGGCGAGCGGCGAGGTGATGGTTGTCGACCCCCCGAAGTCACGCTCGGGTCCGCGCCGCGTGTGGTCCGATTCCAAGGGCATGATCTGGGCAAGCCTCTGGCATACCGGCGAAGTCGCACGTTACGATCCGCAGGCGAGGAACTGGAAGACCTGGACGTTGCCGAAGAGCGGCAGCGGGACCTACTCCGTCTACGTCGATGGCAGAGACAAGGTGTGGTTGACCGACTTCATCGCCAACGCCATCGTGCGCTTCGACCCGGCCACCGAGACGTTCGAGAGCTTCCCCAGTGACAAGCGTGGCGCCTCCGTGCGGCAGATGCTTGGACGCCCCGGTGAGGCCTGGGGCGGCGAGTCGGGGACCGATCGCCTTGTGGTGATCAGGGACTGATCGAGGCCCTGGGCACGTTCCAATCCGGAGAAACCTCTTTCCATGCGTCGTCCTGTGAAACGAGCGGCCAGCCGTACGCGGCTGAGCCGGCCGGCCGAGTTCGCGACCGTCATCGACTTCGTCCGGCATGCAGCCACTCAATTCAGCGCCGCCAGGCTCGCCTTCGGCCAGGGCACCGACGACGCCGTGGGCGATGCCGTCCTGCTGGTGTGTGGCGCGCTTTCGCTTGCACCGCAGGACTTCGACGCTTTCGCCAACGCGCGATTGAGCGCGCAGGAGAAGCGTAAGATCTTCGATCTCGTCGAGGCGCGTGTGCACACGCGCAAGCCGGTGCCCTATCTCATCAATCGCGTCTACATGCGAGGGGTGCCCTTTTACGTAGATGAGCGGGTGATCATCCCGCGTTCATTTCTCGGCGAGATCATCGAGGATGACCTGTTTGGGGGCGAGGAGTTCTCGCTCGCTGCGCCCGATGCGGTCGAGCGCGTGCTCGACCTGTGCACCGGCTCGGGATGTCTGGCGATCCTCGCGGCGATGCGCTTTCCCAACGCGCAGGTCGACGCCGTGGATGTCTCCGCCGAAGCGCTCGCCGTTGCAAAGCGCAACGTGGCCGAGCACGGTCTCGAAGACCGCGTCGCGCTTCACCGCGGCGATCTGTTCGCGCCGCTCGGCAAGGCGTCATACGATCTGATCCTGACAAATCCGCCCTATGTCGACGCGGCGGGAATGAAAGCTCTGCCGCCGGAATATCGTCATGAGCCCGAGCGCGCGCTCGACGGGGGCGCCGATGGGATCGACATTGTACGGCGGATTGTCGATGAGGCCGGCGCGCATCTCACGGCCCAGGGTGGCCTCTTATGCGAGATCGGTCGTGGCCGTGCCGTGGTGGAGGAGGCTTACCCGGACAAAAGCTTCCTATGGATCGACACCGCAAGCAGCAGCGGGGAGGTATTCTGGCTGGCCGCGGACCAACTCGTCTGACCGCGTCCGCGCGACCTCATCGATGCAATGTGCGTGGAAGGAAGCGCCGCGAAATTACGCCGCCGCGGCCTTGCCCTTATGCGCCAGCACTTCCGCCGTGTAGTCATCGGCGAGCTGTTTGGTGATCTGTCCGGGCGTGAAGCGCCAGTCCGCGATCTCCGACACTGCGGTGATTTCGGCGGCGGTTCCGGTGATGAAGCACTCCGAGAAGGTCGAGAGCTCTTCCGGCATGATGCGGCGCTCGATGACCTCGATGTTCCGGCGCTTGGCCAGTGCAATCGCAGTCTTGCGCGTAATGCCGTCGAGGAAGCAGTCCGCGATCGGGGTGTGGATCTTGCCGTCCTTGATGAAGAACATGTTGGCGCCCGTGCATTCGGCGACGCGGCCCTGCCAGTCCAGCATCATGGCGTCGGCATAGCCCTGCCGCTCCGCGCGATGTTTCTCGATCGTGCAGATGGCATAGAGGCATGAGGCCTTCGCCAGCGACGGCGCGGTCTTCGGATCAGGCCGGCGATACTCGGCCTGCGCAATGCGGATGCCCTTCAGGCGCTGCGCCGGATCGAAATAGCTCGGCCATTCCCAGGTCGCGATCGCAAGGTGGATCTGGTTGTTGAGGGCGGACACGCCGAGCTGCTCGGAGCCGCGCCAGGCGATCGCGCGGATGTAGGCGTTCGGTTGTTTGTTCTTCTCGACCAGCAGGTTCTTGGCCGCGTCGATCTCGGCGACGGAATAAGGCACCTCGAAATCGAGGATGCCGGCCGATTTCTTCAGGCGCTCGGAATGCTCGCTGCTCTTGAAGATGGTACCGCCGTATGCACGCTCGCCTTCGAATACGGCGCTGGCGTAATGCAGGCCGTGGGTGAGCACGTGAATCTTCGCTTCCGGCGTCGAAACGAGCTGGCCGTCGTACCAGATGACGCCGGGCATATCGTGAAATGGCACTGCAGTCGTGGCCATGGCATGTCCTCCGCCGAGCGGCTGGTGCAGGCCTCGTTGCTGGGGCGCACCGGTTTTGCGTCGGGCCTCAAGTCCCGGTATGGTCCGAACTCATCAGAGCCCGGATTGAGGGATCGGTGCAACCGCTGCCGATCCGGCAGTGTCCGCGAGCACGATCATTTCGTATTGACGGTCTTACGGATAACAAACCGACCGAAATATGTCAACATGGCTGACATAAATTTGAGCGCCTTGAAGGATCGCGGCCCGCGGGACGAGGCCAGGAGCGCCCCGGACGAGCCGATGTGGGATCTCATCGAGCTCCTGTTCTTCGCCTACCGCGATTTCGTCGGTGATCCCGACGATGTCCTCGCCAAGCTCGGCTTCGGCCGTGCGCATCACCGCGTGCTGCATTTCGTCAACCGTAATCCGGGCATGAAGGTTGCCGATCTGCTCGATATCCTGCGCATCACCAAGCAGTCGCTCGGCCGCGTGCTCAAGCAACTCGTCGACGAGGGCTACGTCGTGCAGAAGGAGGGCGAGCGGGACCGCCGTCAGCGTCTGCTTTTCGTCACCGATAAAGGTGAGGCGCTGGCGATGAAGCTCGCGCGCCTGCAAACGGTGCGCATCACACGCGCACTTGACGATGTCGGGCCCGGCGCGCACGAGGCTGCCCGCAAGTTCCTGGCCGCCGTCATCGACGCGGATGATCGCGCCGGCGTGCTGGATTTCATCGCCCGGGCGAATCTTGCCCGCCGCAGGCGCGGGTGAGGCGCTCGTCAGGGTGGAGCGCATGAACGCCCGGCCCGGTCCCCCCGCCGACGATGCACCGCACCTGATGGTGGTGGACGACGACCGCCGCATTCGTCAGCTCCTGTCGCGCTACCTGCAGAACGAGGGCTATCGGGTCACCGTTGCGGAGAGCGCTCAGGACGCCCGATGCAAGCTGGCCGGACTGCACTTCGATCTCATCATCCTCGATGTGATGATGCCGGGCGAGAGCGGCTTCGACCTCGCCAAGGTCGTGCGCAAGGATTCGACCGTCCCGATCCTGATGCTCACGGCGCGCGACGAGACCGAGAGCCGCATCACAGGTCTTGAGCTCGGCGCCGACGATTACATGGCCAAGCCGTTCGAGCCGCGCGAACTGTCGCTTCGCATCTCCAATATTCTCAAGCGCGCCCAGCCTCCGGCGGCACCCGCGGCCGAGACGGTGCGTTTCGGGCCGTTCGTCTATCACGTGCCGCGCGGAGAGCTGCGACGCGGTGAGGAGATCGTGCATCTCACGGACCGCGAGCGCGACATGCTGCGGCTGCTCGCCACCTCGCCCGGCGAGACCGTGCCGCGCCTCGCGCTCGCGAGCGATGCGGCTTCCGCCAGCGAGCGCGCCGTCGATGTGCAGATCAACCGTTTGCGCCGCAAGATCGAGAGCGATCCGGCCAATCCGCTGTTCGTGCAGACGGTGCGCGGCATCGGCTACCGGCTGGTGGTGACTACATGACCACCCTCGACGTCGGCCTCGCGCGCCTGCGGTCGGCGGCGCATCATCTGCGCTCGGGCGCCTACTATGCCTGGAGCATATGGGACGCCGTCGCTGGCTGGTTGAAAGGCAGGATGCCCGCCGGCCTCTACGGGCGCTCGCTGCTCATCATCATTGCGCCGATGGTGATCCTGCAGTCCGTCGTCGCGTTCGTATTCATGGAGCGCCACTGGAATACGGTGACGCGTCGTCTCTCCGCCGCGGTGACGCAGGACATCGCAGCACTGATCGACGTCTACAAGCTTTATCCGCAGGACGCCGACAATGCACGCCTGCGCAAGATCGCGCAGGAGCGGCTCGGCCTGCAGGTCGACTTCCTGCCCGTGTCGGAGATGCCGCCGCCCGGGCCGAAGCCGTTCTTCTCCCTGCTCGACCAGGCGCTGTCGCAGGAGATCCGTAAACAGATCGGGCGCCCCTACTGGATCGATACGGTCGGTCGCTCGGCCGTTGTCGAGATCCGCATCCAGCTCGATACCACCGTCATGCGCGTGTTCGCGCGCCGCAGCGCGGCCTATGCGTCGAACTCGGAGATCTTCCTGCTCTGGATGGTCGGCACCTCGCTGGTGCTGCTGGCGGTCGCCATCCTGTTCCTGCGCAATCAGATCAAGCCGATCCTGCGCCTCGCCGACGCGGCGGAGAGCTTCGGCAAGGGGCGCGAGGTTCCGAATTTCAGGCCGCGCGGAGCCACCGAGGTGCGACGCGCGGCGCGCGCCTTCATCGAGATGAAGACCCGCGTCGAGCGCGCCATCGACCAGCGCACGACCATGCTCGCCGGAGTCTCGCACGACCTGCGCACGGTGCTGACCCGATTCAAGCTCGAACTGGCCCTGATCGGCGACAGCCCCGAGGTGGAGGCCATGCGCCGCGACGTCGACGAGATGAGCCGCATGCTCGAGGCCTATCTCGCTTTCGCGCGCGGTGATGCCGGCGAGCAGTCGGCACCGACCGACATGGCGGCATTTCTGGAGGAATTGCGGCTCGACGCGGAGCGCAGCGGCCACAAGGCCATCGTGGTTTTTCATGGGCATCCGGTGGTCACAGTGCGGCCGAACGCGTTCAAGCGTTGCCTCGCCAACCTGGTATCCAACGCCGCCCGCTTCGCCAGGACCATCTCGATCACAGGCCACCGCGACCACCGCTGGCTCACCGTCACCGTCGACGACGACGGGCCGGGAATTCCGCTGCACATGCGCGAGGACGTATTCAAGCCGTTCCTGCGTCTCGACGACTCGCGCAACCAGGATCAGGGTGGCACCGGCCTCGGCCTCGCGATCGCGCGCGACATCGCCCGCTCGCATGGCGGCGAGATCACGCTCGGCGAAAGCCCCCTCGGCGGCCTGCGCGCGACGGTGCGCGTGCCGGTGTAGCCGTCTCCGCGTCCTTCTATTCGCCGTCCCAGTAGTCGAGGCACAGGTTGTGCCGCCCGAGGAATCGGAATTGCTCCGGCGTGCCGTCGGGGCCGATGAACTCACCCATAACGCTGAATTTTCCCGACTCGGGATATTCGCCGATCTCCGGGCTGATGCGCGTCGACACCGCGAGATATTTCAACTCGGCGTCGGACGTGTTGACGATCTGGTGCGCGGTTTCCGGTCCCCCGGGCGGGCAGCAGACCACGTCGCCGGCGCGCAACGGATAACGCTCCTTGCCCATGCGCAACTCGCCCGAGCCCTCTAGAATGAAGAACATCTCCTCGTTGGCGCGGTGGTTGTGCAGCGGAAACGCCTTCTTGCGCGGCGGCACCACGGTGACGTTGTAGCCGAGCTTCTGTGCGCCCATGCGGCGCCCGAGGTCCCCGAGCTTGGCCTGATATTCCTCGCGCGCGTTCATGCCGATGGGCCAGCCCGCGTTGTGGCCCCAGGCGCGGAACTCGACGTCGGCAATGTTCATGACTGGACGTGGCATGGATGCTCCCCGCGATGATCGCGGAGGGAAATTAGCACCATCCATGGGTTGGCGCACGGTTCGCGCCATCCGCCTCAGGCTGCGTAGATCTCGTCCTCGTCACGACGGCGCCGGCGGCGCCAGCGACCGGGCCGCGGCATGAGGTAGCAGATGTCGTCGAGGAACCCGGACCAGCGCTGCCCGCGCGCCAGCGCGCGGTCGAGCGCCGCCATGGTGCGGGCATTGTCCTCCTCATCGTCGACGAAAACGCGCAGCACGCGCCCGAACAGCATGGCCAGGCCCTGCGCGCGCAGCATGCCTTTGGGGCCGGAGGCGCCAATGCCGGCGGCCGTCAGCATCCATTGATGCGAGTTCACCGCGATCGGATTGATCGCCAGCGCGAGCGCCGGATTGCACGAAACCGAGCGCATCAGCGAGCGCAGTGCTGCGCGATGCGGTGTTAGCGCGTCGAGCCGGCGCATCAGCACATCGAACAGGCGCTCGCGCGGCGGCTCCTCGGCCATGTCGCCGTCGTTGCCCGCGAGGACTTTGCGGTCGATGTCCTTGACGTGCGCGGCGAAGATCCCGAGCGTCGAATTGAAGTGGTCGCGCAGATCGGCGAGCGACACGCCGGCGCGTGCGGCGACCTCGGCGAGGCCGATCTCCTCGAAGCGCTTATCGGCGAGCAGTTCCAGGAACGCCGCGACGATCGCCGCGCGCGCCGCGAGTGGCGGGCTGGCGGAAGCGGCGGCCGGAGCAGGGCGGGACCCGCGTGCGGCGCGGGTCGGTCGGCGGGCCATGGCGACCTCCAATGAAATGGTCGATGACCTAATTTAAGGGTGCGATGGGGGCGGCACCATGGCTCAGGAGCCCAATTCCTTCGACCTCCTGGTCGCAGCCGCGACCGCCCGTTCCATGAGGGGATCGAGCCCGTCGGGGGCCGTCAGCACCTCGATCGCGGCGGCGGTGGTGCCGCCGGGCGAGGTGACGTTCCGGCGCAAAGTGGCGGCCGGCTCGGCCGAGCGGTGGAGCAATTCGCCGGCCCCGGCGACGGTGGCCCGCGCCAGACGCTCCGCCAGATCGGGCGGCAGACCCGCCCTGGCGCCGGCGCGTGCCAGGCATTCCGCCAGCAGGAAGACGTAAGCCGGGCCCGAGCCCGACACGGCTGTCACCGCATCAAGCAGTGCCTCATCGTCCGTCCATTCCACGGCGCCTGCTGCCGCGAGCAGGTCGGTTGCGATCTGTCGCTGGGCGGGCGTGACCGAGCTGTTGGGTACCGCGACGGTGATGCCGCGACCGATCGCGGCCGGCGTGTTCGGCATGCTGCGTACGATCGCCGTGCCCGTCGGCAACGCGGCCTGGAGGAACCCGAGGGTGCGTCCCGCCATGATCGAGATCACGAGCGAGGCGGTGCCCACCAGCGGCCCGACTTCGGCCAGCACCTCCGGCGCCGTCTGCGGCTTCACCGCAACGACGACGACGTCCGCCTGCAGCGCTTCGTGCACCGGATTGAGCCGCAGTCCCTGCGCCGCATGGCGGGCAATCTGGGGCGACGGTTGCGGTTCGACCACGGCCACGCGTTCCGGCGCAAGGCCGCGCGCAAGCCATCCCTCGAGCAGGGCCGCACCCATCTTGCCGGCGCCGACCAGCAGGAGGATGCCGCGAAAATCGCCAAGCGTCGTGTTCACGGCGGCGATTTAAGCCTCGCCGGAGGTCTCGAACAAGGCCGCGTCGAGCGCTTCACGCGCGGTCTTGCCGGCCCAGGTCACGAACTGGAACGCCGGATAATAGCGCTCGCAGGCCGCCACGGCGGTGCCCAGCAGCGCTTCGCACTGCGTGTCGGAGGCCATGCGGACGCCGGCGAGCATCAAGGCCTGGCGGAACATGATCAGCCCGTCCTTGTCCCAGAAATCGAAGTGACCGATCCAGAGCTGCTCGTTGACCTTGCTCACGAGTTCCAGCAATTCGCTGCGGCAGCGAGCCGGCGCCTTGAGATCGAAAGCGCAGGCAAGATGCAGCGCCTCGAGATCGTTCATCCAGGTGAAGGAGAGATGATATTCGGTGAGCCGGCCCGACACGAACAGCGTCACCTCGTCGTCGGTGTCGCGCTCGAATGCCCATGACCGCAGCGTCGCCATCTGCTCGATGACATCCAGCGGATTCGCGGAAGAGGTCTGGCTGATCTCGATGAGTGACATTGCGTGCACCTGCGCTGGCCGCCATGCGGCGATTTTGTCCGAACGTCCGCGACGCCAACGCAACGGCACTGCCATCCTGGCAAAGCGAGCCAATTTGCCGCGGGACAGGTCCGCGACGGCGATTGACTCCCGTTCACCGAATCACTTGCGACGCCGACTATAACCCGGCCGATTCCTCACAGCCAAAGAGCGGATGGTCCTTTGTGCTAGCCGTGATTTGCGGTGATGGCGCAACGTGCGGTGCGCCCCCGTCCACAAGCTAGTGGGAGCGCTCATGCGACAAGTTGACTCAGCGGGCCAACGTGTTGCCTGGGCGCATCACGCGCCGGCACGGAGCAGAGTGCAGGTCAGTCAAAGAGGCTTGATACCGAGCGTTCCTCGGCGGTGCGCGCGATCGCCTCGCCGAGCAGCGTGGCCATCGACAGCACGCGGATGTTCCCGGCCACCCGCACGGCTTCCGTCGGCTGGATCGAGTCGGTGATCACCAGTTCCTTGAGCCGGGAAGCGGTAATGCGTGCGACCGCGCCGCCCGACAGCACGCCATGCGTGATGTAGGCGGAGACGCCCGTGGCCCCATTGGCGATCAGCGCGTCGGCGGCATTGATCAGGGTGCCGCCGGAATCGACGATGTCGTCGACCAGGATGCACTCGTAGCCCTTTACGTCGCCGATGACGTGCATCACCTCGGACTCGCCGGCGCGCTCGCGCCGCTTATCGATGATGGCGAGCGGGGCATTGATGCGCTTGGCGAGCCCGCGGGCGCGCACCACGCCGCCCACGTCAGGCGAGACCACCATCACCTTGCCGACGTCGAACTGCTCGCGGATGTCCCGCACCATGACGGGCGAGGCGAACAGGTTGTCGGTCGGGATATCGAAGAAACCTTGGATCTGTCCGGCATGGAGGTCGACGGTGAGCACTCGATCGGCGCCGGCTCGGGTGATCAGGTTGGCCACGAGCTTGGCCGAAATCGGTGTGCGAGGGCCGGGTTTGCGGTCCTGGCGGGCGTAGCCGAAATAGGGAATCACGGCCGTGATGCGCCGCGCCGACGACCTTCGGAGCGCGTCGATGATGATGAGCAGCTCCATCAGATGGTCATTGGCCGGATAGGACGTCGACTGCAGCACGAACACGTCGGTGCCGCGCACGTTCTCCAGGATCTCGACGAAAATCTCCATGTCCGCGAAGCGCCGGACCTGGGCCTTGGCCAGGGGCAGCTTGAGATGCGCGGCGACTGCCTCCGCCAGCCGCGGATTCGAATTGCCGGCAACGAGCTTGATTGCTCCATTATTGCCAGCCATTGCAGTCTCCCTCAGCCGTTCGCGGCAGGTACTTAGAGCGCCGTCGTCAGGCGTGGCAACTGGTTTTCTGGCATGCCTTGAGCGAATGGTAGCGCCCGCGCGCGCGCGGCGACCGCCCAAACGCCCGGCCAGCGGGTCACCCGGTCAGGGCTGTACATTGCCGAGCGCCGCATGCGCGGTAAAACCGGTCTCGGCGAAGGCCGGCGAGCCCGTTTCGGCAGGCGTCGGGGCCCCCTGCGCCACGAGCGCGGGGGCAGGCGCCGGATCGGAAGGCGTGGCCGGCGCCGGTGGTGCATTCGCCGGCGCGCCAAGGAAGCCCGCAAGCTGGGCCATGCCGGACCTTGCGATGCGGTCCATCATGCTGTCGTCGGCCGCCGCCCAGCCGCCTCGTCCGCCGCCGCCGACTTCTTCGCCGGCAATCCGCAGGGTCCGCTGGCGGTCAGCGTCGTAAATGTCCCAAACCCACGAGATGGTTGTGCTTTTGCCGCGCACGTGGGCGGCCGCATAGCCGCGCACGCGGTATTGCGCGGGTTGCGTGCGCGAGACCACCGCGAGCTGCCGCGCCTCCGCCTCCTGCAGGAGCCTTTGAACCAGCTTGTGGAACTGTCCCTCGGGCAGCCCGTCGATCGACTCGAACGCCACGGTGCCTGGGGGGCCATGGTTCACGAGGCTCGTCGGCGCGCCTGTTGTGGTGCAACCCGCGGACAGGCCAGACACCAGCATCATGGCGGCCATGCCGGCGATCCGGCAGATCAAGCGCGGCGCGGACACGGTCATGGAAAGCACCGTGCAAGGGCACGCAACATCGAAGATCCCCGGGGCGGCCTCGACGCTGGCGGACGCCAGCGCGGAGTCCGTAGCGGCAATCCCCGGTGCCGTCCAGGATAATTAACGAAGCGTTAACCGCGCGGACGGTCACACGAGCATGATCGCGTTGATGTGCCGCCCGTAGTCGGACTCGCCGCGGTGCGTCGCGCGGCGAAAGCTGTAGAAGCGCTTCTCGTCCGCATAGGTGCACACGCCGAGGTCCTCGCATTCGACGCGAGCGCGCGCGAGCCGCGCCACGATGTAACCGGCGAGATCGAACATGGCGTGTCCCGATCGCGCGGCGGGCGCGAAGAAGCGCTTGCTCGGCGGATCGGCGTCCGCGAAGCGCTGGATGAGGTCCTCGCCGACCTCGTAGTTCTCCTGGCGGATCATTGGCCCGAGCGCGGCGATGATCCGCCTGCGCTGTGCGCCGAATTGCTCCATCGCGTCGACGGTGGCTTCGAGCACGCCGGTGAGAGCGCCGCGCCAGCCGGAATGCGCCGCGCCGATCACGCGTGCGTCGACGTCGGCGAACAGCACGGGGCCGCAGTCGGCCGTCGACACGCCGATCGCCAGCGAGGGCACACGCGTGACAATGGCATCGGCTCGCGGGCGCTCGTCGGCCGGCCAAGGCGTGGCGGCGACCACCACGTCGGGTGAATGAATCTGGTAGGCGGTCAGAAGATTGCGCGGGGCACAACCGAGCGCGGCTGCTATGCGGGAACGATTCTCGACTACATGCTCGCGTTCGTCGTTGGAGCCGACGCCACCGTTGAGGCTGGCATAGAGGCCTGTGGAAACGCCGCCTTCTCGCGTGAAGAAACCGTGGCGGATCTCGCCGAAGGCCGACAGCAGTCGCGATTGCAGGAGCATCACCCGGTCCTTCGCGCCGACGGGGTCTTGCCCGATGCACGCGTCACAGCCGCAATAGTTGGCGTGCCGACGCCTAAAGGTCAAATCCGGGGAGCGGGCCGAGTTGCGGCGTCGAGAGGGCGACGGCCTTGAACAGGCGGCCCATGCCGGAGGGTGTGCTGTCGGTCAGCCGGTCGAGCGCGGCCTCGATGTCTCGTGCCTGTGCCGGGCTGGCCTTGCCGCGCAGCAGCGCTGCGCGCTGTACGATGCCGAGGCGCTGCAGGAACAGGCGTTGCTCGACGGGCCCGTGCATCTGCGCGCCTGCCTCGGCTGCGGCTGCGCCCAAGGCCTCGAAGTCGACGTGGGCGGTGAGATCGGCTGTGCCTGGCGCAACCAGCGGGTCGTGGAAGCCGTGGGCGCGCATGGCCTGGAACGTGTCGCCGGTTGCGCTACGCACGTGGCCGTAGTCGATGATCAGGGCTGCGCCACACTGCGAGACGCGCGCCGCCAGCGCGCGGGTCGTGTCCTGGTCGCGCCATTCGAAGATGGCACCTTGCGGTGCGGCGTGCAACGCCGCCGGTACGGCCGAGGGCGGCAGCTCTGTGCCCAACCCAAAACGCAACCGGCCTTCCTCGCCGAGCGTGACGACGCGCTCGCGCCAGCCCTCGCGCCCGCGCACGGCCTGGTGGACGGGCAATGCGTCGAAGAACTCGTTGGCGAGATAGATCGCCGGCGCCTGCGGGACGCTCGCCAGCGCATCGTGCCATGTGATGGGCGTGCTGCTCCCCTCGAGCGCCGTGCGCTGGCGCGCGCGCAAGGCTGGGCTCGTCTCGACGAGATGCACGGCGACAGCCTGAGTGAAGGCAGGCAGCACCTTCGCCGCTCGCAGCGCGTCTGCCATCATTGTGCCGCGACCGGGGCCCAGCTCGACGAGGTTGACCGCCGAGGGTTCGCCCATCATCCGCCAGACCGTGGCTGTCCACAGCCCGATCAGCTCGCCGAACATCTGGCTGATCTCCGGCGCGGTGATGAAGTCGCCGCTTTGTCCCAGCGGATCGCGTGTGACGTAGTAACCGTGTGCGGGGTGGCCGAGGCAGAGCTGCATGTAGTCGGCGACGGTCAGCGCGCCGGCGGTCTCGATCCGGCGGCGGATCTCCTCCTCGAGCGGCGCTGCCATCACGCCGTGCGCGGGCGCCGGCGCAGCGCGAACAGGACGAAACCGATGCCCGCGAGCAGCAGCGGGATCGACAGCAGCATGCCCATGGTCAGGCCACCCCACAGGAAGCCGAGTTGCGGGTCGGGCTCGCGGAAGAACTCGCAGAACGAGCGGGCGAGCGCATAGAAGATTGCGAACAGTCCGATGACGAGCCCCGGCCGTCGGAGTGCGCCCATGCGGATGGCGATCGCCAGCACGATCAGCAGTAACAATCCTTCGGTCGTTGCTTCATAGAGTTGGCTCGGGTGGCGCGGCGCAGGTCCCGCGCCCGGGAACACCATCGCCCACGGCACGTCGGTCGGGCGCCCCCACAGCTCGCCGTTGATGAAGTTGGCGAGGCGCCCGAGAAACAATCCGATCGGCGCGACCGCGCAGGTGAGGTCGCCGAGCGTGAGGAAGGGCACGCTGCGCTTCCATGAGAACAGCGCCACCGCCAGTACGCAGCCAAGGAAGCCGCCGTGGAACGACATGCCGCCTTTCCACACTTCGAGGATTTCGGCCGGGTGCGCCAGGAAGTGCGGGAGGTTGTAGAACAGCACGTAGCCCGTGCGTCCGCCCAGGATGATGCCGAATGTCACCCACACGATGAAGTCGTCGAAGTCGGTGACGGTCAGCGGCGCCCCGCCGCCCCAGTTGCGCTCGCTGCGGATAATGGCGCGTGCATAGACCCAGCCGATCAGAATGCCGGCGATGTAGGAGAGGGCGTACCAGCGGATCGAGAACGGTCCGAACGAGATCAGGATCGGGTCGATGGTCGGGAACGGGAGCACAAAGAGCGGCATCGCACCTCCGCGGCCAGGCGGGTTGGTCGGTTGCGCACCTTGCGGCAGCGCGAGCAGATCGCCATTGTTGTAGCGCTGCTTACGCGAGGCCACGCCCCGGAGACAAGTCATGGTGCAGACGACCAACCGTTTCTTTGACGAGATCGCGCGCCTGATGAACGACGCCACCGGCGTCGCACAGGGCGTGCGGCGTGAGTTTGAGACGATGTTCCGCCAGCAGGCCGAACGTATCCTGCGCGACCTCGACGTCGTGCGGCGGGACGAGTTCGAGGCCGCCAAGGAGATGGCGCGGCTCGCGCGTGAGGAGAACGAGGCGCTCAAGGCCAGAATGGCCGCATTGGAGGCCCGGCTGGAGACTGCGCCCTCCGACAAAACGGCTGGAATCGCCGAGACTTAAGGGGCGAATATCGCGCCGGGTCCGCTCCGCAGCGGCGGAGGCGTTCCTTGCCATTGGCCGCCGCCCTGTCTATAAGCCCGCCTGCGCGGCTCGATTGACACCCCTGGAGGTTGGCCGCGCGCGGGCCGGGCGACCGGCCGTTTGCATTTAACCAGCAACTTCAAGGACTTAATCGATGACGACCGTCAGGGAATTGAAAGCGACGGCGCGTGCCAAGGCCGGCAAGGGGGCCGCAAGGGCTGCGCGTCGCGAGGGCCGTGTGCCCGGCGTGATCTATGGAGACAACAAGCCCCCGCAGCCGATTGCGCTCGACAGCAGCGAGCTGAAGCAGCGCATCTTCGCCGGTCACTTCCTGACGACGCTGTACGATCTCGACGTCGATGGCACCAAGCATCGCGTGATCCCGCGCGACTTCCAGCTCGATCCGGTGCGCGACACGCCGATCCACGTCGACTTCATGCGACTGGGCGAGAATGCGCGCATCCGCGTGCGCATCCCCATCCACGTGATCAACTCGGACCAGTCGCCGGGCGTGAAGCGTGGCGGCGCAGTCAACATCGTGACCCACACCCTCGAGGTGATCTGCGACGCCGACAAGATTCCGGCCGCGATCGAGGTCGACGTGACCGGCCTCGAGATCAACCATTCGCGCCACCTGCGCGATGTGGCGCTGCCGCCGGGCGTTCGCCCGCTCGTGCAGGCTGAGGCAACGTTGGTCACGGTCGTGCCGCCGTCCGGTTACGCGGAAGAGATCAAGGCCGCCGCCGACGCGGCTGCCGCTGCGGCTGCCGCGGCCGCCGCGCCTGCCGCCGGCGCTGCCGCTGCTGCGCCCGCCGAAGGCGGCGCTGCTGCCGGCGGGGCCGCGGAGAAGAAGTAGGCTCGCGCCTCGCCTGGGGTTGACCGATGCGCCTGATCGTCGGGCTTGGAAATCCTGGCCCGCGACACGCCGGCAATCGTCACAACATCGGCTTCATGGCGGTGGAAGCGATCGCGCGCCGCCATGGCCTCGGACCTTGGCGGCGGCGCTTTCAGGGCGTTGCCTGCGAAGGGTCGATCGGGGGCGCGCGCGCCTTGTTGCTGCTGCCAGGCACCTACATGAACGAGTCGGGCCGGGCGGTCGCGGAAGCCGCGCAGTTCTACAAGCTCACCGCCGACGACGTGGTCGTGCTGCATGACGAGATCGACCTGCCGCCTGCCAAGGTCAGGGTGAAGACCGGCGGCGGCATCGCCGGGCACAACGGCCTGCGCTCGGTCAGCGCGCACATCGGCAACGAGTATCGGCGCGTTCGCATCGGCGTCGGCCATCCGGGCGACAAGGAACTCGTGCATGCGCACGTGCTCAGCGATTTCGCCAAGAGCGAGCGCGAGTGGGTGACTGCGCTGTGTGACATCATCGCCGACAACGCCGAGCTTCTCGTGAAGGGGGAGGACGCGGCGTTCCAGAACAAGGTGCATCTGGCCATGCAGGCCAAGGGCCTCTACGGGCCGATAGAGCAGGACAACCCGGGCGCCTGAGCGGCGTGAAGGGCTGACATTCAGGACGGGACCATGGGATTCAAGTGCGGCATCGTGGGGCTGCCGAACGTCGGCAAGTCGACGCTGTTCAATGCGCTCACCGCCACCGCGGCGGCGCAGGCGGCCAACTATCCATTCTGCACGATCGAGCCGAACGTCGGTGACGTGGCTGTGCCCGATCTGCGCCTCGACGAGCTCGCGCGCGTGGGCAAGTCGGCGCAGATCATCCCGACGCGGCTGACCTTCGTCGACATCGCCGGCTTGGTACGAGGGGCTTCGAAAGGTGAGGGGCTCGGCAACCAGTTTCTCGCCAACATCCGCGAGGTGGACGCGGTCGCGCATGTCGTGCGTTGTTTCGAGGACAGTGACGTCACCCACGTCGAAGGGAAGATCGACCCGACCGCCGACATCGAGACGATCGAGACCGAGCTGATGCTGGCCGACCTCGACAGCCTGGAGCGTCGCGTCGACGGTCTCGAAAAGAAGGCGAAGGGCGGCGACAAGGAAGCCCGCGAGACCGTCGACCTCATCAACCGCACCCTTGCGCTGCTGCGCGAGGGCCGGCCGGCACGCCTCGTCGAGCGTAAGCCGGAGGAGGAGAAGACCTTCCGTATGCTCGGGCTACTGTCCTCCAAGCCCGTACTCTATGTATGCAACGTCGACGAGCCCTCGGCCGCGACCGGCAACGCTTTCTCGAGAAAGGTCGAGGAGCGGGCCAAACAAGAGGGCGCGGGCTGCGTCGTGATCTCGGCCAAGATCGAGTCGGAGATCGCGGTCCTGCCGGCGGAGGAGCAGGCCGACTATCTCGACGCGGTGGGTCTCAAGGAGCCTGGCCTCAACCGTTTGATCCGCGCAGGCTACGCCCTGCTCGACCTCGTGACGTTCTTCACGGTCGGGCCGAAGGAGACGCGCGCCTGGACCATCACCCATGGCTCGCGCGCGCCGCAGGCGGCTGGCGTCATCCACACCGACTTCGAGCGCGGCTTCATCCGCGCCGAGACCATCGCCTACAAGGATTACATCGCGCTTGGCGGCGAAGCCGGCGCACGCGAGGCCGGCAAGCTGCGGCTGGAAGGCAAGGACTACATCGTCGCCGACGGCGACGTAATGCATTTCCGTTTCGCGACCTGATCCTTCACATCTCGGCGCGGCTGCGCAGCGCGCCGAGATGTTCGTTCATGCGGAACATCACCAGCACGAACTCGCATCCGATGCGGACGCCGAGGATGGCCGCGAAGGCGGCGAGCAGGCTGATCACGATCGTCACGGCGCCTGCGATCGGGCTGATCTGCATGAGCTGCAGGGCCGACGTGATGCCCCCGAGCGTGGCCAGCAGGATCAGGATCGTCGCCACGCCGTAGAACGTCCGGATAACCGATGGCGTGATGAACCGCTCCCACTGGAACAAGTCGCGGACGTCGAACATGCGCCAATCCCCTCGCTGCTTCGCCGGCGGACGCTGGAGACTGCCCGGCCAAGGCCTGACGGTCAACGGCGTACGGTGAACGTGGCATGTTGCGGGTGTGCATTCGTGCGTGATCGGCGGCGCTCGCCATCGGCGGGCGGCCGCATGGCGGCAATGCCGGCCATCCGGCGGCAATCCTGCCCATGACGCCACGATTGGAATGCGCTATCAGACGTGGGCAGCACTTTATGGGGCACGCGTGTCTAGGACATATTTCGAGGACTTCCAGGTCGGCGACGTCGCCGAATATGGCGACAAGCTCGTCACCGCCGATGAGATCAAGGAATTCGCCGCCGAGTTCGATCCGCAGCCGATGCATCTCGACGAAGAGGCGGCGCGCCATACGATCGTTGGTGGCCTGTGCGCCTCCGGATGGCACACCTGCGCCATGATGATGCGCATCGTCGCCGACGGCTTCGTCCTCAACTCCTCGTCCATGGGGGCGCCCGGCGTCGAGGAGATCCGCTGGCTGGCGCCGGTGCGTCCGGGCGACCGGCTGCGTGTGCGCTCCGAAGTGCTGGAGACGCGCGAGCCGCGCAGCCGTCCGGATTTCGGCTTCGTGCGCATCAAGCTCGACGTGCTCACCGACAAGGACGCCTGCGTGATGACATCGACCAGCACGATGATGTTCGCGCGGCGCACGCCGCGCCATGCGGCGGCCGAGGTGGAGGCGAAGTCGTGAAGTTTTTCGAGGACCTCAAGCCCGGCGACCGACGCGAACTCGGCAGTCACACCTTCACCGCTGAAGAGATTAAAGCCTTCGCCCGCAAGTACGATCCGCAGCTCTTCCACCTCGACGAGGCGGAGGCGGCGCGCTCGCATTTCGGCCGGTTGTGCGCGTCGGGCTGGCACACTGCGGCGGTGTGCATGCGGCTCAACGTGCTATCCAACCGCGCCGACGACGAGGCGCGGCGCGCGCGGGGCGAGCCGGTGGCACGCAGCGGGCCATCGCCCGGCGTACGCGACCTGCGCTGGATTAAGCCGGTCTATGTCGGCGACACCATCACCTACGCGTCGCAGGTGAAGGAGACGCGGCCCGTCTCGCGTCCTGGCTATGGGCTGGTGGTGCACGAGACAACCGGCACCAACCAGAACGGCGAATTGGTCTATTCGGCCCAGGGCGCGGTGTTCGTCGAGCGGCGCGACAAGTAGCGCGGCCGCGTAGGGGGGCGAGGCCGCTTGCGCTGGGCCGGTGCCACGCCTTACCTATGGGGACATGAACCCGCTCAAGCTCATTGCGCTCGACGAGGAAGACCTCTCGGTGATCTCCTGCCACGTCCAGGACGCGGTGGTCACCGTCGGCGAGATCGTCTGGATCCCGGCCGAGCGGCGTCTGGTGATCCCGCTCAACCGCTTCGACTGGGAGAGCGCCGAAAGCGAAACGCCGCAGTTTCGCCGGCGGCGCGCGGCCCTTCGCTTCGAATGCGTCAACGCCTTCAAAGCACGCGGCATCGACCCGGCGGCCAAATCCGCCGTGCTCAATCTGCTGGCGGTGAACTTCGCGCAAGGCGAGGCTCCCAGCGGTACCGTCGAGTTGATGTTCTCGGGCGGCCCGGCGTTGCGGCTCGACGTCGAATGCGTCGAGGCCGAGCTCGCCGATCTCGGGCCGACCTGGACCGCGGCGCACCGGCCCGGACACCCGGAAGAGGGGTCCCAAAGCCGGGGTTGACGCGCCATGCCGCGCGCGCCATTGACCGGGGACGGTCAGGAACCCGCCATGCCCACTCGTCTCGATACGCGCAGCCCCGACTTCGACGGGCGATTCCACGATTTTCTCGGTGCCAAGCGCGAGACCTCGCAGGACGTCGAGGCTGCGGTGCGCGCCATCATCGCCGACGTGGTCGCACGCGGCGACGACGCATTGGTCGAGCTGACGCGCAAGTTCGACCGGCTCGACGTCGACGCCAAGGGCCTGCGCGTCGCTTCCCACGAAATCGAGGCGGCAGCAGGCCAGTGCGATCCCAAGGCGGTTGAGGCGCTGACCCTGGCGCGCGACCGCATCGAGGCCTATCACCGCCGCCAGCTCCCGGCCGACCAGCGTTTCACCGACGTGCTCGGCGTGGAGCTCGGCTACCGCTGGACGGCGGTGGCCGCCGCCGGGCTCTACGTGCCGGGCGGCACCGCCGCCTATCCGTCCTCGGTGCTGATGAACGCAGTGCCCGCCAAGGTCGCCGGCGTGCCGCGCCTGGTGATGGTGGTGCCCGCGCCGGGTGGCACGCTCAATCCCCTGGTGCTGGCGGCGGCCAAGCTTGCGGGTGTCGACGAAATCTATCGCATCGGCGGCGCGCAGGCGGTGGCGGCGCTCGCCTACGGCACCCAGATGATCGCACCCGTGGACAAGATCGTCGGCCCCGGCAACGCCTACGTGGCCGCGGCCAAGCGCCTGGTCTTCGGCAAGGTCGGCATCGACATGATCGCCGGTCCCTCCGAGGTGCTCATCCTGGCCGACGGCGAGGCCAATCCGGACTGGATCGCCGCCGATCTCCTGGCGCAAGCCGAGCACGATGTCGCCGCGCAATCGATTCTGATCACCACCGATGCGGCGCTGGCGGATGCGGTCGAGAAGGCCGTCGCCGGTCAGCTCAAGACCTTGCCGCGCGCCGCCATCGCGGGCGCCTCCTGGCACGATTTTGGCACGATCATTCTCGTGCGCGATTTCGACGAGGCCATTCCATTGGTAGACGCCGTGGCGCCCGAGCACCTCGAGATCATGACCGCGGATGCCGATGCCCTCGCGGGCAAGGTCCGCAACACCGGCGCGATCTTCGTTGGGGCGCATACGCCCGAGGCGATCGGCGATTATGTCGCCGGCTCCAACCACGTGCTCCCGACGGCGCGCTCGGCGCGCTTCTCCTCGGGGCTCGGCGTGTTCGACTTCATGAAGCGAACCTCGATCCTCAAGTGCGGGCCGGACCAGCTCGCGGCGCTGGGCCCGGCGGCGATCGCGCTCGGCGAGGCGGAAGGTCTCGCGGCGCACGCGCGATCCGTGGCGATCCGGCTCAACCGGCGATGAGCGCGAAGCCGCATCCCGCCAAAAACCGCCACCTCGTGAAGGTGACGCTCGACGAAAGTTCCATCGGCAATCCTAATCCGGACGTCGAGCACGAGCGCGCCGTCGCGATCTACGACCTGCTCGAGGAAAACTTCTTCCTGCCGCTCGGTCACGACGAGGGGCCGTTCGCGCTGCATCTCGCCATCGTCGACAAGCGTCTGGTATTCGACGTGCAGCTCAACGATGGCACCACCGTGATCGCGCATCACCTCTCGCTGACCCCGCTGCGCCGCATCGTGAAGGACTACTTCATGGTCTGCGACAGCTACTACCAGGCCATCCGAACTGCTTCCCCGAGCCAGATCGAGGCGATCGACATGGGCCGTCGCGCGCTGCACAACGAGGGCTCCGAGCTCTTGATGGAGCGGCTCAAGGGCAAGATCCGCATGGACATCGACACCGCGCGGCGGCTGTTCACGCTGGTCTGCGTGCTGCATTGGAAGGGCTGACCGATGCAGTCACGTGGACGGCCGCAGGCTGTCTTGTTCGCCTGCGGGCTCAACGCCGTGCGTTCCCCGATGGCGGCCAGCCTCTTCAAGCAGATGTTCGGCGCGAGCGTCTATGTCGGCTCCGCCGGCGTGCGCAAGGGCGAGCTCGATCCCTTTGCCGTTGCGGCGATGGAGGAGATCGGCCACGACATCACCCGCCACAAGCCGATGACCTTCGAGGAACTGGAGGACTGGGAAGGCCTCAACTTCGATCTCATCGTCACGCTCTCCCCGGAGGCGCATCACAAGGCGCTCGACCTGACGCGCAGGATCGCGGCCGACGTCGAATACTGGCCGACGGTGGATCCCACCGGGGTCGAGGGCAGCCGCGAGCAGCGGCTGGACGCGTATCGCGCGGTGCGCGACCAGCTCCTGGCGCGCATCGCCGAGCGCTTCGCAGCGCCGAAGACCGGGAACGAATAGAGCGGTGGCGATTTTGCATGCGCGCCCGGGGGACGATTCGGTTGTGAAAAACCCGCGATTCCGCTACTTTGCGCGCCCATTATGGAGCGGCCAACGCGCGTGGCGCATGGTGGCGAGCAACGCAGAACCAGGAGCCACTGTTGCCGATCGGGTGGCGAGCTTGCAGCCCGCGGACTGGATGATCGATGGCGAAGGAAGAATTGCTGGAATTCCCCGGCGTCGTGACGGAACTGCTGCCGAACGCCACCTTCCGGGTGAAGCTCGAGAACGAGCACGAGATCATCGCCCACACCGCCGGCCGCATGCGCAAGAACCGTATCCGCGTGCTTGCGGGAGACAAGGTGCTGGTCGAGATGACGCCCTACGACCTGACCAAAGGTCGCATCACCTACCGTTTCAAATGAACCCGCGTCCCGCGCAGCGGCCGCGCCATTCCTTCTCATCGAGCGCGACGCAAGCATCATGATCGGCCGTCCCAAACTCGTCCTCGCCTCCGGCTCGCCGCGGCGGCTGGCTCTGATCAACCAGGCCGGTATCGAGCCCGACCTGCTGCTGCCGGCCGATGTCGACGAGACGCCCGTGCGCGGCGAGTTGCCGCGCACCTGCGCCAATCGCCTGGCACGCGCCAAGGCCGAGGCTGCGCTGATCGCTGTGCGCAGCGACGAGGACCTCAAGGGCGCGTTCATCCTGGCCGCCGATACGGTGGTCGCGGTGGGGCGGCGCATCCTGCCGAAGGCGGAGCTGCTCGACGAGGCGGCGCAATGCCTGCGCCTGCTGTCGGGGCGCAATCACCGCGTCTATACCGGCATCTGCCTGGTCACGCCGCGCGAAGGCTTCCGCCAGCGCTTGGTGGAGACGCGCGTGCGCTTCAAGCGCCTCTCGGAGGAGGACATGGAGGCCTACCTCGCCTCGGGCGAGTGGCGCGGCAAGGCCGGCGGCTACGCGGCCCAGGGCCTCGCCGGCAGCTTCATCGTCAAGATGGTCGGCTCCTACACCAATGTCGTCGGCCTGCCGCTCTACGAGACGACGACGATGCTGGCGGGTGAGGGTTATCCGGTGCGCTTCGGCTGGCTCAACGCGGTCTAGACGGCGCTTCGGCTGCGCTTGCGCGTTGTGCCTTTGGCACGACCTTTACATGGCCGGGTTTGTCCGGGCCATCTACGGCCCGGTCCGACGAGCGGACAGGCATTGCCTCGACTGGCGCCGTGTCGCAGACCCGACTATTTCTCGTCCATGAATTCGAAACCGGCTGCCGCTCCGAACCAATGACCGAAGCGCCAAAAAAGACCTGCCCAATCTGCGGCAAGCCGCAGGAGCAGACGTTCCGGCCGTTCTGCTCGCGCCGCTGCGCCGACGTCGATCTCAATCGCTGGCTGTCGGGGGTCTACGCCGTGCCGGTGACGGAGGACGACGATGAGGATGGCACGCGCGAGAGCCCGCCCGAGCACGGTCGGGAGCATTGACCCGGCTGCCGGCTCAGGGCGGCCTAACCGCCCACGCCGCTGCGATTTTCCCTTGCTGGACAGGGCAGTTGGGAGCCTCTATAACCGCCCGCGCTGCCCGCACGCCCGCCGTGCGGACCGGGCGCCCAGGTAGCTCAGTTGGTAGAGCACGTGACTGAAAATCACGGTGTCGGTGGTTCGATTCCGCCCCTGGGCACCATCCATCTCACGTTCGTTTTCTGAGTGATGGACCGCTTCCGAGGGCGGGCCGTGGCCGCCTGGCGATCGCGCCCGCGCCGGCCATTCCTGATTTCCGCAAATCCGCGATCAAGGTGCTGCCCATCCCGTTCAAGGTGTCGATCGTTTCAGGATGAGCACCTTAAACACCTTAGACATCTTAATCGTCCCGAGCGCGGCGAGGGCCTCGCGCGGGCGCGAACCCATCCGCAAAGGCGCTCGCAGCACATGCGCTTGTCCCAAGGCGCTCAACCCTCCATGCGTGAGCATCTTGGGCACCTTAGCCACGAATCAATGGCTTAGCGCCGGCGCGGCCCCCTAAGGCGCTCGACCTGCTCCAGTGGATGCGACCTGCACCATGGCGGTCGCGGCCCAACATCGCGGGATTTGTCGCGAATTGTTGTCGACCTCCGATCAGAAGTGAAGCCGCGGATTCACGGCCTCTTATGTCCCCCGCGCTTCTATCTGCAATCAGGCCGCACGCGGCCGGCGGCCTGGCACGCGCTGGACAGGGCTGCATTCGGGTTGGCTCCAAGCTCGAGGATACGATGGCTGCCTATCAGACGGAGCGCGCCTCAGCTTCGCCCCCGGTGTGGGTCCGTGTCGTGCTCGGCGCTGTCTTGATCTTCGCCGGACTGGTTGTTGTCTGCGACGTGACGTTCGCTACGATCGTCAGCACGGTCTTCATTGCGGCTACGGCCATCGCGGCGGGGGGGTTCGAGATCGTGCACGCGTTCTGGACGCGCGGATGGGGCGCCCCCGCGTGGCAGGTTCTCCTCGGTGCGCTGTACGTCGTGTTTGGGATGGCGCTCCTCAATCAACCCGCGTCCGGCGGCCTGATCTTCACCTATGTTCTCGGGACGCTGCTCGCGATGTCGGGCTTCATCCGAGTGTTGCTCAGCGTCAGGCGCTGGAACGAGGCGGGCTCGATCATGTTCCTGTCGGGCGTGTTCGGAATGCTGGCCGGTTTGGTCATCCTGACGGGATTTCCCAGAACGGGACTCTGGGTGCTCGCGCTCGTGCTCGGCATCGATCTCGTCGGGCACGGCATCGCATGGCTCAACTACAGTTGGTCCGTGTCGGCACTCCGCAGATCCTGATCGCCGCGGGATTGCCCGAGCTGCTACTTGTTCGATGCCCTCGGCACTGTCCGAAGCGTCCTGCTGCCGAAGTGCGGATGTCGTCCGCCGCGGTGACGCCAATATCGGTGCTTCGTCGTGTCTGCCTGGCCTGTCGTGGTCTTGGCGGTGGCGCTCTGGGGGCTGCTCGATTGGACCTGGGCGACGCTTGAAGGAGCGGCAACGGCGAGCCCGATGATGATCAGAACTCCGGGTAGCGGCCTGATATCCATGAGTACCTCCGTCTCAAAACGATCCGAACATCGATCCCAGGATTAGGACTGCGATAAGCGCGATGATGCAGCTGACGATCACGGTCATGACCATGTCGAGGTAGCTTTCGCGGTGCGTCAGCCCGCTGATCTGCAGTAGCAGCAGCACGGTCCCGTTGTGGGGCAGGGCATCCAGGGTGCCGGCGCTCATGGTCGTAATGCGATGCATCAGATCGGGAGCGATGCCATGTTCGGTGGCCAGACGCATGAAATCTCCGCCGAATGCATTGAGCACGATCGCCATCCCGCCGGAGGCGGTGCCGGTCAGGCCGGCCAGCACATTCATGGCCACCGTTAACGACACCAGCGGGCCTCCCCCGATCGCGAATACCGCGTCGCGCACCATTTCAAATGCCGGCACGGCGGCGACGACTGCGCCGAATCCCACAAGGCTGGCGATCATCAGCATCGGCAGGGCGGCGGAGTTCGCGCCGGCATCGAGACTTTCGCGGGGCGAGGGCAGGCGTTGAAGGTTGACGAGGAGAACAGTGAGGTTCGCCGCCACGAGCGCCACGATGACCGACCAGATGCCGGACACGGCGCCGATCGTGGTCCCGCCCCATCGCGGTTCGGACAGGAACGTAAAGTCGAGCCTCGGGAAGACGACGAGCGACATCAGGAAGTTCGTGACGATCACCACGACGAGTGGAAGGACGGCCATGGCAAAGGTTGGCCCGCGCGCGGCCGGCTTGCCGTGCGGCAGCTCGGCCGGGTCGAAGTCGCCCGCCGGTGCCGCCTGCTCGCGAACCATCTCGGTAATGATGGGCGCCGCCTCCGCTTTGCCGACGTAACCCTCGCCAGCCTTGCGCGCGGCGGCTTCGGCGCGGCCGAGCCACCACATGCCGAAGATGAAGATGATGATGGACGCGATGATGCTCAGCCCGGGGGCCGCGAACGTAGTCGTGCCGAAGTACGGCATCGGAATGGCATTGTTGACCGAAGGCGTTCCCGGCATCACCGACATGGTGAAGGTGAAGGCACCGAGGCCGACGGTCGCCGGCAGCAGGCGGCGCGGAATATCCGCGGCCCGGAACATCTCATGCGCCAGGGGCGCCAGCACGAAGAACGCGACGAACACGCTCACGCCGCCGTAGGTCACGATGGCCGAAGCGGCCACCACCGCAAGCATCGTGCGGCTGGTTCCCAGCTTCTCGGTCAAAGAGCGGGCGATGACGCTGACCGAGCCGCTATCGCCCATCAGCTTTCCGAACAGCCCGCCGAGCAGGAACAAGGGGAACCACTGCGCGACGAACCGCCCCGCTCCGCCCATGAACGTCTGCGTCCAGTGGGCAAGCAGCGGCTCCTGCGAGAACACGGCGACGACGAGCGCCGCCAGTGGGGACACCAGCAGAATGCTCCAGCCCCGGTAGGCAAGCCACATCAGCAGGGCCAGACCAAGCAGTATTCCCAGGAGTCCCATGGTCAACCTTCTTCGGCAGGTTCCAGGATCGATGCTTGAACCGTGGCCTTGTCACCCCGGTCGTATCGTGGCGCCAACCGAACCGCCGCGACGCAGATCACGCGGACGATGCAGGCTCGTCGCTGCCACGGACGGCGGCAGGCACCTCCTTCAGGCATTGTCGCGGCAGCAGGAACAGCCACGTCACGAGCACGAACGGAGCCGTGAGCGCCGGAATGGCGAACGGCGTCAAGGCAACGTTGAGGGCCGACTGGGCGATGACGGTGAACACCGTGGCAAAGGCCGTGTAGACCGCGACGCGCCAGCTCGGCTGATAGAAGACCGTGCCCAGGGCGATCGCCGTCAGCACTGGGCTGAACCCGAGGAGACCACCCGTGATCAGGTCGCTCTCGGCGCCGAAAAGATGTGCCGTCAGCACGGCCAACAGAGCGCCTGCCAGAGCGAAGATGGCTGCAGCCGGCGAGTTCACCGCGAGGCCGGCAAGCAGCAGCAGCGCGGCGGGGCCGCTGCTTTTCAAGAAGACCTGCGAGATGCTTTGCAGCACACCCTGGATCAGGTCGATTAGATGGAAGAGGCTGCCTTCGAACGGCTGGAAGGCGGTGACAACGTTGCCGGAAGGCAGTGCCGTTCCCGTGAGGCCGGAGAAGCCGTATGTGGCCAATAACAGAAGCCAGGTGGTGAGCACGAACGGAAACGTGAGGGCGCCGCCCCATGGCTTCACAACGTTCGTCGTGCCGAGCGTTATGACTACGGAGACGGCCGCTCCCAGGGTCACGTAAATCCAGAGCAGCGGGCCGGGAGCCAGGAACGTCGCCAACGCGAGGCCGACGAGGGTTCCGTTGAATCCGTAGAGGCCGGCGCTTAGTGAGTCGTCATCGGCGCGAAGCCACAGCGCTGTCAGCGTGGCGGCAATCACCCCGATCACGCCGCCAATCGCTACTTGTGGCGCGCCGGATGCATAGGAGCCCCACGCGATTGCGGCGAGGAAGAGCGCCCCCGTCAGCGGATTGTCCTGCAACATCACTTGCGCGATCCCGCGCAAGTTGATGTCTGCGAAGTGCAAAATTCGAGACGATGCACACAGGCGTCTCCATCTCGCCGGAAACCCGTCGATTGCCGTGTTCATCATTGGAGCGCGCATCGCGACTCTCTCGACGTGCGCTGCATGTTGTGCGCTCCGGAACGACTGGTTGGGGCCCGCCCACTGCAATGTCTAGGATTTGAGATTGAAAAATATGGGAAGCGGCGCTGAACAAAGAGAGGAAAAATGAAGGAGCTTACTCAAGAACAATGACGAAAAATGTGGGTGCCAAAGTAAAGCGGAATGAACCGATGCCGCGCGTTCCTCGAAAATGACTTCTTGGCAATGCTGGGGCCTGTCCGACGTGGTCCCTCCAAGAGTCAGGCGCTCGGGCTCAGGAGGTCGGGGCTCAGGAGGTCGGGCGCGGCGGCGTTGAATGATGTGGACACCCGCTAGCGTCGCCGCGCGCTTCGATCATTCGACGACGATCTTCCCGGTCATGTTCGGGTGAAACCGGCAGTAGTAGTCGAACGAGCCCCTCTTGGTGAGGGTGAGGCGCCCGCTCCCCTTTGCCGGAATGCTGACGTCCCAGTCTCGATTGCGTGCGGTGGCCGTGTGCACGAGAACGTCGGTGCTTGCCCACTCGATCGTGTCGCCGACGTGCGCATTGATCTGGGCCGGACTGAACGCGAGCTTCGCCACGCTGACACGGATCGTGTTGCCTGCGCTTGCCAGCGGAACGGCGGCGAACGCCGCCAATCCCGCCAGCACGATTGCCGCAAGGCGCGCCATCAGCGGCTGACCTGCTTGAGCGTCTGCGCGAGGTGCTCGGCATGTTGCTGGTGGCCCTGGAACAGCTTGAGCCCCGTTGAGAGGAAATCCTTCAACTCGCTGTTGGTCGCCGACGGAATGAGCGTGTGTTGCAGGGCGTCGTTGACGGTCTTGTGGAAGGCCACTTCGTTCTCGACATAGGCCCTGTCGAATGCCGCCCCGTTGAGCTTTTCGAGCGCGGAGCGTTTCTCTTCCGCCTGCTTGAGTAGCGCCTTGCTGGTGTCGTTGTCCTGCGGGGTCACCTTGAGCTTCTTCACCAGCGCCAGCGCCTGATCGTTCACCGCCTTGTGGTCGCGCACCATGTCCTGGGCGAAGGCGCGCACCTCCTTGCTCTTCGACTTCTTGAGCGCGAGCTCGGCGGCTTTGATGTCGATCTGCCCGGCGGTATAGGCGATGTGAGCGATCTGCGCGTCGTTGGGCTTGGCGTTCTGCGCGCTGGCGGGAATGCTGGCGAGCGCCAGCCCCGCCAATGCAGCGATAACTTTCAGCATGATGTTTTCTCCGTGTCGGCCGAACTGCCGTACGGAGATTGGATGGAATCCGGCGGCGAAGGTTCCCGCGTTCAGCTCAAGCCGAGACGCATGATCACGGCGTCGGCCACGCGTTCGCACCGGCGCCCCGCGAACGGGAATGCATCGCCCAGCACCGGGCCGACATGCTTTTCCATCTCCTCGCGCAACAGCTTGCGGGCGCGATGCAGGCGGGTCTTCACCGTCTCTGGCCGGAGCTCCAGCATCTCGGCGGTCTCCTCGACGCTCATGCCCTCGATAACCCGCGCGACCAGGACCGTGCGGAATGCGTCCGGCAAGTCATCGATGGCGCGCTCGAGCAGGGCACGGATCTCACGTTGGGCCATGCTGGTCTCGGGATCAGGATTGCTAGTCGGGAACGGAATAATTTCTGCCGCCGGGCCCGGCGAGGGGATGTCCGCAGCGATCACGAGCCGTTGGCGGCGCCGGCGCCCCAAGGCTTCGTTAATGACGATGCGGCTGAGCCACGTTCCGAGCTGCGCTTCGCCGCGGAAGTCCTGCAGATGAGTGAAGGCGCGCAGGTACGCGTCCTGCAAGGCATCCTCGGCTTCGGCATCGTCGCGCAGAATGCTGCGCGCGATGCGGTAGAGCCGCTGATTGTGCTGCTGGATGATGGTCCTCACGGCGCCGGGGTCGCGCCGGCGCGCGCGCTCGATGAGCTCGGTTTCCGAAGAAGTGACTTGGGCGGCAATTCCAAGGGGCATGGTCGCTCCGGACGGTGCTTTGTTGCCATTAGATGGGAGCGGCGTCGAAAGGTTCCCAGCCGATCCAGTATTTTTGTTGCTTTGGCCGGGCGGTTTGGAGCGGCCTGTACTGGAGGGAGGATATCCACTCGTGCCGTTCCTTCTGCGATGCGCGCGAATTGGCGCTCCCTCGGCTTTCCCCGTCGCAATGTGGAAACTGAATTTCGCGCTCGGACGTTGGCAGCATGAAAAGCACCTTGGTGACATCGAAATGCCGGCACGGATCGGCGACTACGCGCTTATCGGGGATTGCGAGACAGCCGCGCTCGTCCATCGAGATGGCTCGATCGAGTGGCTGTGCTGGCCGCGATTCGACTCGCCGGCGTGCTTTTCGGCGCTGCTCGGAAGTGGAGAGCATGGGCGTTGGCGGATGCAAGCCGAGGACGAGGTGCACACGCGTGCGCGGCGATACCGGCCTGATACGCTCATCCTCGAAACCGACATCGAAACGGCGGACGGCGCATGTACCGTCGTGGACTTCATGCCGATGCGCAAGGCGCAATCCGATCTGGTGAGAATTGTCGTGGGGCGGCGCGGTTGTGTGCGGCTGCGGTCCGACATTGCGCTGAGGTTTGACTACGGGCGCTTGGTACCCTGGGTGAAGCAATTGCCCGAAGGGTTCGATGCGATATCCGGCCCCGATGCCGTGACTGCTGCTCTCCCCGTTGAATCAAGCGTTTCGGATGGAAAAATCTGCAGCCGGTTTGACGTGCACGAAGGCGAACGCCTGCACTTTGTCTTGACATACCGGCGCTCGCACGAGACGCCGCCCGGTCCGATCGATGCCGAACGGGCGCTCGGGCAAACCGAGAGCGAATGGCGCGCGTGGGCCTCGCAATGCACGTTCGGAGGAAGGTGGCGCGACATCGTCGTGCGCTCGCTCATCACGATCAAGGCTTTGACCTATGCGCCGACAGGCGGCATCGTGGCGGCCCCGACGACGTCCCTTCCCGAGAAGATCGGGGGTTGCCGGAACTGGGACTACCGCTTCTGCTGGCTGCGCGACGCGACATTCACGCTCCAGTGCTTGTCGCAAGCGGGATATCGCGCGGAGGCTGCGGCTTGGCGCGACTGGCTGCTGCGCGCAGTCGCGGGGATGCCGACCAGCCTGCAGCCGCTTTATGGGATTGCGGGAGAGCACCGCGTCGAGGAATCCGAAATACCCTGGCTGCCCGGATTTGCCCATTCGCATCCCGTGCGTATCGGAAATGCCGCGCATTACCAGCTTCAGCTCGACGTGTTTGGCGAGGTGTTGGACGCGATGCATCAGGCGCGAGAGGCGGGGTTGCCGCCGGAGGAGGCAAGCTGGAGCCTGCAAGCCGCGCTTGTCGATCATCTCGGTTCGTGCTGGCGCCAGCCGGACCGCGGGATTTGGGAAGTCCGCAATGGCGACGCCCTCTTTACACATTCGAAGGTCATGGCCTGGGTCGCGTTTGATCGCGCAATCCGTACCGCAAAGGCGTGTGATTATCATGCACCGCTGGAACGGTGGTCGAGAATACGCAGTGAAATCCACGAACTCGTTTGCCGTGAGGGATTCAACCGGGAGCTCGGGTCGTTCGTCCGCAGCTTCGGATCCGGCGAGCTTGACGCCAGCACCCTGCTGATCCCCATCGTCGGGTTCTTGCCGGCGGACGACCCACGCGTGCGCGGAACCGTCGCCGCGATAGAGGATCGGCTCATGCATGACGGATTCGTTCTTCGATATGACTCGACGGCGGTGGCGGACGGCCTGCCGTCCGGAGAGGGGGCCTTCCTGGCCTGCACCTTCTGGTACGCCGACAATCTCGTGCTTCAGGGCCGGCGACAGCAGGCTGCGGACGTGTTTGAGAGGCTGCTCAAGATCACCAACGACGTAGGATTGTTGCCGGAAGAGTTCAACCCCGCCACGGGCGAGCTGCTTGGCAACTTTCCGCAGGCCTTGTCGCAACTCTCCCTGGTCAACACTGCGTACAATCTCACTCAAACACATGGCCCTGCAGCAAAGCGATCGCGCGGCGGTCACGCTCCGGGCCATTCAGACCGGACTGCCTCGGCCAGCACATAGCTCCAGCAATTCTGCGATGTGCATCGTGCTGCGGCCGGTCGCCTGTTCGATCTGCTCGCGGCAACTGAATCCGTTGGCGAGAATGATCGTGTCTGGCGGGGCGGTCCGAACGCGTGGCAGAAGTACGCGTTCCGCGGCGGTCATGGAGAGCGGGTATTTGTCGCGTTCGAAGCCGAACGAGCCTGCCATCCCGCAGCACCCGGATTTCATGATCTCGTAATCGAGCCCGATCTGATCCAAGACGTATTGTTCTCCGCTCGTCTTGATCACCGCGTGGTGGTGGCAGTGAATCTGGACCAGCGCCGTTCCGGGCCTCGGCGTCAGCCCAGTTATTCCCGCGCGTTCCATGAATTCGCTCAACAACAGAACCTGCTCCGACAGCCGCTTCGCGCGCTCGTCATCCGGAAACAAGGCGGGGAGTTCGTCCCGGAACGCACTGACGCACGCGGGCTCGAGCCCGATGATTGCAGTCTTGCGCTCGATCTCCGGTTCGAGCGTCTGCAACGTGGTCTGCCAACGGCGTCGCGCGCGGTCGAGCAGGCCCCAGTCGTAGAGCGGGCGTCCGCAGCAGAGCGGACGCGGCGGGATGGCGACCTCGTATCCGAGCGATCGCATGAGGCGTGTCGCGGCGACGGCCGTTTGCGGCCTGAAGTAGTTGTTGAAAGTGTCGGGCCATAACAAAATGCGTTCGCCCTTAACGTCCGCGCGGTTGCGGCGGAACCATCGGACGAACGGCTCCCGCGCGTAGCGCGGCACGTTCCGTTGTGGCGCGATGCCGCCCACCCACTTGGCCGCGGCTGAGAGTCCCGGCGCATGCAGAATGCCGTTGGCCAGGCGCGGAACCGCGCCGGCGATGCGCGACCATTCGTAGATGGCCCCCATCGAATAAGAGGCGCGCGGTCGCGGCCTGCCTCTGAAATGATGGGCACGGAATTCAGCCTTGTAGGTGGCCATGTCCACGTTCACCGGACAGTCGCTCTTGCAGCCCTTGCAGGACAGGCACAGGTCGAGCGCTTGCTCGACCGCGTCGCTTTGCCAGAGGTCGTCGATCGGCCCGCCGTGCAGCATCTCGAACAATAGGCGGGCACGGCCGCGGGTCGAATGCATTTCCTCGTTTGTCGCCATGTAGCTCGGACACATGACGCCTTTTTCGCTGTCACGCCGCCGGCATGCGCCAACGCCCACGCAGCGGCGCATCGCGTGAGCAAAGCTGCGATCGTCATCGGGAAAGGCGAAATGTGTCGACACCTCGGGCGGGTGATAGGAGGGGCCGGTCCTCAGGTTGGAGACGATCGGAAACGGGTCAACGACCTTGCCCGGGTTCATGCGTCCGTCCGGGTCCCATATTGCCTTGAACTCTCGGAATGCCTGCAAGAGCCGCGGCCCGTACATCCGATCGAGGAGGGCGGCGCGTGCTTGTCCGTCGCCGTGCTCGCCCGACAATGACCCGCCGTGGCTCACGACGAGATCGGCGGCTTCGACCAGAAAGTTTTGCCAGGCGTTGAGGCCGGCTTGCGTGCGCAAGTCGAACGGGATGCGGCAATGGACCAGCCCGTCGCCGAAGTGCCCATATACCGACGCCTCGTAGTTGTACTTGCGGAAGAGGGCCTTCAGCTTGCGCAGATAGTCGCCGAGTTCCTCGCGTGGAACCGCGCTGTCCTCCCAGCCGGGATGGCTTTCGGGGAGCCCGGGAACATGCGCGGTCGCGGCGAGGGCGCTTTCCCGGAGGGTCCAGATCTTTTCCTGCTCTTTCGGTGTGTGGAACAAGTTTGCGGCATGACCCCGCACCCGAGCCCATCCTTGAAGGGCGTCGGCTTGCTCGACGGCCGCGTCGAGGGTATCCGCTCCGAATTCCGCAAGCAGCCATCCGCGACCCGCCGGTAGCAGCTCGGTGCTTTCGACGTGCAAGTGCTTCTTGCGTACGAACTCGATCAGCATCTCGTCGATGCCTTCCAGCCCGATCGGATGAAAATCAAGCACATGCGGAACGGCGTCGGCAGCCTGATACACGTCGTCGAAACCGACGATCGCGAGGACGCGGTGGGACGGGCTCGCAATCAGGTTGAGCGTGGCGCGCAGCACCGTCACGCAGGTACCCTCGGTTCCGACAAGCGCACGCGCCACGTTGAATCCCTTTTCGGGCAGCAACTCGTCGAGGTTCTCGTAGCCCGACACCCGGCGCGGAATCTTCGGGTACTGAGTGCGGAATACGTCGGCGTAGCGCCTGCGGAAATCATCCAGCGCGCGAAAGATCTCCGCGCGGCGGCCGCCGGCCGCCAGATGCTGCTGCAACTGGCGGGCGTCGGTCGGGCCCACCTCCATCCGCACGCCGTCATAGGTGAGGATTTCGAGCGCCTCGACATTGTCCGACGTGCGCCCGGCGCGCACGGAATGCACGCCGCACGAGTTGTTGCCGATCATCCCGCCCAGCGTATTGTGGTCGTGGGTCGCGGGGTCGGGACCGAATGTCAGGTGATGGCGTTCGGATGTCCGGCGCAGATCATCCAGCACGCAGCCCGGCTGGACGTCCGCCAGCCTGGAAATCGCGTCAATCGAGATCACCCGATTGAGATACTTGGAGCAGTCGATAAGGACGGCGACGTTGCACGTCTGGCCCGCCAGACTCGTCCCTCCGCCCCGTAACAGGACCGGCGCATCGAAGCGTCGGCATATCTCGATTGTCTTGACGATATCCTCGGTCGAACGGGGGACGACGACGCCGATCGGGACCTGACGGTAGTTCGAAGCGTCGGTGGCATAAAGCGCCCGACTGCCGGCGTCGAATCTGACCTCGCCGCGAATGGCGCCTCCGCCAAGCGCGCGCTCCAGGGCGTGGTGCGCATCCTCGGGATTGCTGGCGCGTCGCGGTATGTCGCTCTGATCGGACGCTGAACGGTGATCGATCTCAATGACGTGAGTCATCGGCGCTCTCCTCGGTGCGAGTGTCAGCGGGCCAGGCGCGAGGCGTCCTCTCTCTTGAAGACGAGGCCGTGCCCAGGCCGCTGGCAATCGGGTGTGATCAATCCCCCGCTTGGTTCCGGAGCGCCGTCGAAGAGCATCCGCTCGATGCGAACATGGTCATGGAACCACTCGATGTTGCGCACGCCCGGGGCCGAGCAGCAGACCGGAAGGTGCAGCGCCGGCGCCGTGTGGGCGGAGATTGGAACGCTCCAGCTGTCGGCGAGTGTCGCGGCCTTGAGGAACCCGGTGTAGCCGCCGCAGCGCGTCGCGTCGGCCTGCAGCACGTCGACCGAGCCTGCTTCGAGCATGCGCCGGAAATAGAAGTGTTCGTATCCGTATTCGCCGGCGGCGATCTCCAAGCTCGGTCGTGCGCGGTCGCGAAGAAGCCGTAATCCGTCGAGATCGTCGCTCGATACGGGTTCCTCGAACCAGCTCACGCCCATGTCTGCGAATCGATCTGCAAACAGGAGGGCCTGCTTGCGCTGATAGGCTCCGTTCGCGTCCACGTAGAGGCCCGCGTCTTCAATCGCCTCGCGGGCGCCACGCACGCGTGCGAGGTCGCGTTCCGGCGCCATGCCCACCTTCATCTTCACCCAGCGGCAGCCGTCCCGCTCGACCCAACCCGCCAGTTGCTCCTGCAGACGCTCCATGGAGTAGGACGTGAAACCGCCGCTCCCGTAAATCGGAATGGCGTCGCGAGACTGGCCAAGCAGTTGAACCAGCGGCAGCTCGAGCAAGCGGGCTTTAAGGTCCCACAGCGCCACGTCGACCGCCGAGATCGCGCATGCGGAAATGCCGCGCCATCCGATGTTGCGTACGGTTCCGACCATCGCCGACCACAGCTCGGGTATCGCCAGCGCGTCCTTCCCGATCAGGTGCTCGGCGAAATGCGATCGGACGACATTGGCCGCCGAGGCGTCGGCATAGGTATAGCCGGTTCCCCGGTGTGCTTCGGCCTCGATCTCCACGACGACCAGAGTCGTCGATGACCAAGAAAGCGTGCCGTCCGCTTCGGGTGCATCCGTCGGAATGCGGAATGCGTCCGCACTGATGCGCGCGATGACTGGTCCCTCCGCCATTGCCCGCGCTCAGACGATCTCGCGCACCACGTCGGATGCAACCGTCAACGCGATCTTCCCGCGCGCGGGAGTTCCGCGCGCCAGGGATTCGGCAAGATGCGCGACCTGCTTGAGGGTTGCCTTGGGCGGCATCGGCGGCTCGTGTGGATCCACGGTCGCCTCGACCAGCACGGGACCGGGCGTGTTGAGTGCTTGGCGCAGGATCGCGCCGCACGTCGCCGGATCGTCGGCTGCAAAGCTGGCGACGCCAAATCCCTTGGCGACTGCCGCGAAGTCGATCGGCTGAAGGTCGCAGACGTATTCCGGATTGCCCAGGAAGACCATCTGCTCCCATTTGATCTGGCCCAGCGAGTTGTTCTTGATGACGACGATCTTTACGTCGAGGTCGTATTTCACGCAGGTTGCCAACTCGCCGAGCAGCATGGTCAGTCCGCCGTCCCCGACGAACGCCACGACCTGCCGTCCCGGATGCGCCACCGCCGCCGCAATGGCGTAAGGCAGACCGCAGGCCATCGTTGCCAGATTGCCCGAGCAGGAGAACATCATGTTGCCGCGCATCGACAAGTGGCGAGCGATCCAAGTCGTGATCGTGCCGGAATCGGTGGCGACGATGGCGTCATCGGCGACAAGCTTATTGAGTTCGTGCGCCACCACCTGCGGCTTCATGGGCTTGTCCTGCCGCGTTGCTCTTTCCTCGATCAACGCGTTCCAGTCCCGCATTCCAGCCTGCATCTGCTCAAGGAACGAGCGGTCCTCGCGGTAGTCGAGCCGCCGCAGCAACGCCTGCAGAACGTTGCCAGTATCTCCGACGAGGCCCGCTTCGACGGGATAGCGCAACCCGATGCACTGCGGGTCGATGTCGATCTGAACGGCGCGGGCCTGGCCGGGCTTCGGATAGAACTCGATGTAGGGGAAACTGCTGCCGGCGATCAGAAGAGTGTCGCAGCTCTCCATCGCCTCCTGCGCGGGCCTGGTGCCCAGCAGGCCGATTCCACCGGCGGAAAACGGGCTGTCGTCCGGTATTGCGCCCTTGCCGAGCAGCGGCTTGATGATCGGAGCACCCAGGCGTTCCGCAACCGCGAGCAGCGCGTCCCGCGCATCGAGAGCGCCACGCCCAGCGAGAATGGCGGTCTTCGTGCCCTTGTTGAGAATAGAGGCCGCTCGCGCGATCTGGTCGTCGCTTGCCATCCGGGCCGACCTCACCATCAGGTCCGAGACGTGTCGGGGGATATTGCGTTCCGATCGCGTAGCTGACTTCACCGGTTCCGATTGCATGTCGACCGGGATCGTGACATGCGCCACGCCGCGATAGGCGAGGGCCGTTCGGCACGCAAGTTCGACCGCGTTCTCGACGTGGTGCGGCCCCATGATGCGGACGTTATAGACGCTTACGTCCGTGAACAGCTTGTCGAGCTCTACGTCCTGTTGAGTGAAGGTGTGCAGCAGGTCGTGGAACTGGAGTCCGGTGATGGCAAGTACCGGCTGCCGGTCGAGCTTGGCGTCATAGAGCCCATTGAGGAGATGAATGCCGCCCGGTCCTGAGGTGGCGAGGCAGACGCCAAGGCGTCCTGTCCATTTGGCGTAGGCACAGGCGCAGAAGGCGGCTGCTTCCTCGTGACGAACCTGGATGAAGCGGATGCGATCCTGACGCGTGCGTAAGGCTTCGATGACGCCGTTGATGCCGTCTCCGGGGAGGCCGAATATCGTATCGACACCCCAGTCGATCAGCGTTTCGACGAGGATGTCAGCCGCGGTCAGCGAAGCCATATGAGCCGTCCGTTTTGATGCGCGCCCCGCGTGTTCAACCAGCCCTCGCCGTGGGAGTTCCAAACCTTCCGAGCTCACGGAACTTTTGAAGCTTCGGCGTGATTTGAAGTTCATATCGACGACGCGGAGTTCCGATGCAGTACAGGCTGCTGCACGCCGGTGATGGACAGCGCACCTACGCGGTTGTGCTGGCGCAGGGCGATGAGGTTATGAGCTGCCTGCAGGAGTTCGTGACAGCCCAGTCGATTTCCGCTGCGCAGCTCACGGCCATCGGTGCGTTCAGCGATCTGGTGTTGATGTACTTCGATTGGGAGAAGAAGGACTACCTTCGTATTCCCGTGCGGGAGCAAGTCGAGGTCGCATCGCTGATCGGCGACGTTGCCATGGCACCGTCAGGCGAGCCGGCGCTTCACATTCATCTCGTCGTGGGCAAGCGCGATGGCACCGCCATGGCAGGGCATCTCGGACAGGCACATGTCCGCCCTACACTCGAAGTGATCGTTACCGAAACCATGGGCCATCTGCGCAAGGTCAAGGATCCCGCGACCGGGTTGGCGTTGATCTGTCCGGAGGCTTGACGTGGGCGTAATCGGAAAGCGGACGTGGGTCATTCCCGAGGGTTACATCCCGGGAGACAGCGTGAGCGCCGAGCGCGCCCTCGTGTCGCACGAGGCCGCGTGCATGCTCAACCCAGGTGATGAGACCGCCGACATTACGATCATGCTGTATTTTGCCGATGCGCCGCCGGTCGGCCCTTATCGCGTGACCGTGCCGGCGCGCCGGACACTGCATCTGCGCTTCAATGAGCTGTCCGATCCTAGACCCGTTCCGCGCGATACGGACTACGCCTCCGTCATCGAGTCCAGCGTTCCGATCGTCGTCCAGCACACGCGGCTCGATTCGCGCAATCCGTCGATCGCGTTGATGACGACGCTCGCCTATTCCGACGGCTGATGGTGGAGATGACGTGATGAACGCGAGCGGACATCAGATCGTCGTGATCACCGGCGCATCGGCCGGAGTAGGCCGCGCGACCGCGCATCGGTTCGCGCGGTCAGGCGCGCGACTGGGGCTCATCGCGCGCGATCAGGCAGCGCTGGAGGAGGTCAAGGCCGAGGTCGAGCGCATGGGGGGCACAGCCGTGGTGGCGCCGGCGGACGTCGCCAATGCCCAGGCGGTCGGCGCGGCGGCGGACGCCATCGCCGCGCGTTTCGGAAAGATCGACGTCTGGATCAACAATGCGATGGTGACGGTGTTCTCGCCGGTCTGGGAAACGACACCAGAGGAATTCCGACGCGTTACCGAGGTCACGTATCTGGGATACGTGCACGGCACGATGGCCGCGCTACGCCACATGCGGCCGCGTGGCAGTGGCACGATCATTCAGGTCGGCTCGGCACTCGCCTATCGCGGAATCCCCCTACAGGCGGCCTACTGCGGCGCCAAACATGCGATCCGCGGGTTCACGGATTCGCTCCGCGCCGAGTTGATCCACGCGCGCAGTGGCATCAAGCTCACCATCGTCGAGTTGCCGGCCGTGAACACGCCCCAGTTCGATTGGGCGCGCACGCACATGCCGCGTCAGCCTCGGCCGGTTGCTCCCGTGGTCCAGCCCGAGGTGATCGCGCAGGCGGTGTTGCAGGCTGTGCGCCGGCCGAGGCGCGAGTACTGGGTTGGGTGGGCGACGCTCAAAGTGATCCTTGCCAATATGCTGGTGCCTCGCTTTCTCGACTACTATCTGGCGCGGGAGGTGGTCGATGCCCAGGAAACGCGCTTGCCCGTTTCCCCCGGCCGGCGAGACAATCTGATGCAGCCGGTGCACGAACTGCATCGCACCCGGGGCAGCTTCGGCCGCGAAGCGAGCAGCCATGCGGTCATCGCGCCGGGACCGGTGGCGCGCATGATGCCAGTCGCCGCCGGTGCGCTGATGGTCGCCGGGCTGGGCGTGGTTGTGGGTCACGTGCTCGCGAGTGCGACCGACGGTCGCCGGCGATGATGCGGGTGCAGCACGGCGTTCTCTATCCAAATGTGAGCACCTTGCACGCCTTGCAGGAAAATCAATGACTTGGCAGTAGCCGGTCTCCCAAGGCGCTCAAGCTGAATGGAAAAAGGGCCCTTCCCACAAGATGGTGGGCCCTCCCACAAGATGTCGATCATTTCAGAGCCAACACGTTGTGAGAGTTGTGCAAGTTGTGAGCCGTGTCGAGGCGGCTACCGCGCCGCGGTACAATCAATCCCAAATTACCCTGTCTCGCATGGCGCGATGTGCCATAAGGACCGCCGCAATATTTGTCAGCGCGTGCAGGTAATGATTCGTCTCGATAGCATCAGCAAGCAGAACGGCCACCAGCTCCTCTTCATCGAAGCCTCCGCGGCGCTCAATACAGGCGAAAAGGTCGGACTTGTCGGCCCCAACGGGGCTGGCAAGACGACCCTGTTCCGGATGATCTGCGGGCGGGAGCAGCCGGACGAGGGGCAGGTATCGGTCGATCGCGGCGTCACCATCGGCTACTTCAGCCAGGACGTGGGCGAGATGACGGGGCGCAGCGCTGTCGCCGAGGTGATGGACGGGGCCGGGCCCGTCAGTTCGGTCGCGGCCGAACTGCGGGTGCTCGAGGCCGCCATGGCGGATCCGGAGCGGGCCGACGAGATGGATTCCATCGTCGAGTGCTACGGCGAGGTGCAGGCGCGATTCGAGGAACTCGACGGGTATGCGCTCGACGCCCGCGCGCGCGAGGTCCTCGCAGGCCTTGGTTTCAGCGCGGAGATGATGGATGGCGATGTCGGCGCCCTGTCGGGCGGCTGGAAGATGCGCGTCGCGCTTGCGCGCATTCTGCTGATGTCGCCGGACGTCATGCTGCTGGACGAACCGAGCAATCATCTCGACCTCGAAAGCCTGATCTGGCTGGAGGCATTCCTCGAGGGTTACGACGGCGCCTTGCTGATGACCTCGCACGACCGCGAGTTCATGAACCGCATCGTCGGCAAGGTCATCGAGATCGACGGCGGCGCGCTCACGACGTACGCGGGCAACTACGCGTTCTACGAGCAGCAGGTCGCGCTCAATGAAAAGCAGCAGCAGGCGCAGTACGAGCGCCAGCAGGCCATGCTCGCCAAGGAGATCAAGTTCATCGAGCGCTTCAAGGCGCGCGCCTCGCACGCCGCGCAGGTCCAGAGCCGCGTCAAGAAGCTGGAGAAGATCGACCGCGTGGAGCCGCCGCGCCGGCGCCAGACCGTGGCATTCGAGTTCTTGCCGGCGCCGCGTTCGGGCGAGGATGTGGTGACGCTCAAGAACGTGCGCAAAGGCTACGGTAGCCGACGCATCTACGAGCGCCTCGATTTCCAGGTGCGGCGCCGGGAACGCTGGTGCGTCATGGGCGTCAATGGCGCGGGCAAGTCGACGCTGCTCAAGCTGGTGTCGGGTGCGACGGAGCCCGACGACGGAACCGTTGTAGTCGGCGCCAGCGTGCGCATGGGCTATTTCGCGCAGCACGCCATGGACGTTCTGGACGGCGATCGCACAGTGTTCGAGTCGCTGGAGGACTCGTTCCCGCAGGCGGGGCAGGGCTCGCTGCGCGCGCTCGCCGGCTGCTTCGGCTTCTCCGGAGACGATGTCGAGAAGAAATGCCGCGTGCTGTCGGGCGGCGAGAAGGCGCGCCTCGTCATGGCGAAGATGCTGTATGATCCGCCGAATTTCCTGGTGCTGGATGAGCCTACGAACCACCTCGACATGGCGACGAAAGAGATGCTCATCGCGGCACTCTCGAAGTTCGAGGGTGCCATGCTGTTCGTCTCGCACGATCGGCACTTCCTGGCCGCTCTGTCGAACCGTCTGCTGGAGCTGACGCCCGAGGGCATCCAGCAGTACGGCGGCGGCTACACGGAATATGTTGCGCGCACCGGCCAGGAAGCCCCAGGGCTTCGACAGTGAGCGACGGCGGACGTCGCGCCGCCGGCAGACCATTTGGTGACGGTCGCGATCGCACGGCCGTTCGACGATAACCCGTGCGCGGCGGAATGGTTGCGCATGCCCGGTAAGATTTAAGCGTGGTGTTTAGCGGCAATCACGGTCAAGCTGGCGGCTCCGATCAGTCGATCGAGGTCTTGCCGAAGATGCCGGTGCGCCGCGCCGTCGCCGTCCTCATCTTTGCGTTGCTCTGGCACGGTGGCGCGGCCGCCGCGGCGCTCCAGCGCGTGCCGCTCGCCTATCTCGGCGAGACGCGGGCTGGGGACGCAGGGGCGGCCGAAAGCGGCGCGGCGGTCGATGAAGGCCTCGCGGGTGCGCATCTGGGCGTCGCCGACAACAACAGCACGGGCCGTTTCGTCGGATTGGAATTCGAGCTTCTGCCGACACAAGCCGCGGGTCTCGGTCAACTCATTTCGCGACCGTCCGCCGGCGCTCCGGTCACGTTCGCGGTCGCGGACCTGCCGTCAAAAATCCTGGCGACGATTGCGCGGCAGTTTCCCGCGCTCACGTTCATCAACGTCCGCGCGAGAAGCGATAGACTGCGTAACGAGGACTGCGCTGCCAACGTGCTGCACACGATCAGCAGCCGCGCGATGCTCGCCGATGCTCTCGCGCAGTACCTCGTCTGGAAGCGTTGGACGCGTTGGTTCCTCGTCGTGGGCTCATCCGCTGCCGATGCCGCTTACGCCGACGCCGTGCGCCGGGCCGCTGCGAAGTTCGGGGCCTCCATCTCCGCCGAGAAGGCGTGGACCTTCGGCGCGCCGAACGTGCGCGCCGACACCGGGCATGCGACGCTGCAAACCGAGATTCCGGCATTCACGCGCGTCGGCGACTACGACGTCCTCATCGTCGCGGACGAAGAGGACGAGTTCGGCGAGGAACTCGTCGGCCGCACCTTTCTGCCGCGCCCCGTGGCGGGAACGCACGGACTGATTGCGACCACCTGGAGCCGCGTCAATGAGCAATGGGGTGCGCTGCAGCTCCAGCGCAGGTTCGAGAAGGAGTTCAAGCGCGCGATGCGGCCTCGCGATTACGCGGCCTGGCTTGCGGTCCGTGCGATCGGTGAAGCGGCGGTGCGGACCGGGAGCGCGGACGCAGGAACGGTCCGCCAGTACATGCTCGGCCCTGAATTTCTGCTCTCCGGGTTCAAGGGGAGGGGACAAAGCTTTCGTCCATGGGATGGGCAGATGCGCCAGCGCGTCCTGATCGCAGGGCCGCGGCGGCTGGTGTCGGCGTCGCCGCAGCAGGGCTTCCTCCACCGGGTGTCCGAACTGGACACGCTCGGAACCGACAAGGACGAGAGCGCATGCAGACGTTGACACTCGCCCTGGCTGGCGCGCTCCTCGTTCTGAATGGGGCGGCGGCCGCCGAGACGATCTATGTGTCCAACGAGCAGGACAACACGGTGTCTGTCATCGACGCGCACCGGCTCGCCGCGGTGGCGACCATCCCGGTCGGCGGCCGGCCGCGCGGCATTGCGTTCAGCGCGCATTCCGGTCTGCTCTACGTGGCAGTCGGCGACGACAACCGCATCGACGTCGTCGATACCAAAACGCGCAAGGTAATCGGAAGCATTCCGTCCGGGGAAGATCCCGAACTGTTCGCCCTGCACCCGGACGGCAAGCGTCTGTTCGTGAGCAACGAGAATGACAACCTGGTGTCGTCCGTCGATCTCGAGAAAAACAGCGTGCTGGGCACCGTCCAAGTCGGCGTCGAGCCGGAAGGTATCGCCGTGAGCCCGGATGGACGCCTCGTTGCCAACACATCCGAGACGACGAGCATGTTGCATCTCATCGATGCGGCCTCGCTCGAGCTGCTCGACAACGTTCTGGTCGACACGCGGCCGCGCGAAGCCAAGTTCACCCCCGACGGAAAAGCGATCTGGGTGTCGTCGGAGCTGCGCGGCACGGTCACGGTGCTGGCGCGGGAGGACCGCAGAATTCTGAGGCGTATTCGATTTGCCGTTCCGGGCCTACGGCGGGAGCAGATCCAGGCGGTCGGGATCGTCATCACGCGCGACGGAAAGACCGCCTATGTGGCGCTCGGGCCCGCCAACCGCGTCGCTGAGGTTGACGCCAACAGCTTCGACGTTCGCCGCTATTATCTGGTCGGCCAGCGCGTGTGGCACATGGCGCTGTCCTCCGACGAGAAGCGGCTCTACACGGCCAACGGAAATACGAGCGACGTCTCGGTGATCGACCTCGACCGGCAGGAAGTGGTCAAGTCCATTCCCGTCGGACGGAGCCCCTGGGGCGTTGCCGTCGCGCCATGAATGCCGTCGACGTCTGCCACCTCACCCATTCATTCGGGCCACGCCGCGCGCTCGACGACGTCACCTTTTCCGTTCCAGCAGGCGCCTTCGCGGTCCTGCTTGGCCTCAATGGAGCGGGGAAAAGCACGCTGTTCTCCGTGATTACGCGTCTCTACCATTCGCAATCGGGCGAGGTCCGCGTGTTCGGCGCCTCGCTGCGGCGTTCGCCCTTGGCCGCCTTGGCGGAAACGGGTGTCGTGTTCCAGGCGAGCACCCTCGATCTCGATCTGACTATCCGGGAAAACCTGCGCTACCATGGTGCATTGCACGGCTTGTCGCAGCGAGAGACGGACGCACGGCAGGATGACGAACTGCGCCGCGCGGGCCTGCACGAGCGTCTGCACGACAGGGTGCGCTCGCTGTCGGGCGGCTTGAGGCGTCGTGTCGAGCTGGTGCGCGCGCTGCTGCATCGGCCGCGCCTGCTGCTACTTGATGAGCCGACCGTCGGACTGGACGCCGCTGCGCGCCGCGAATTTCTCGCCTATGTCCGCTCGTTGCGGGATCAGCGCCAGGTCACGGTTCTGTGGGCCACGCACCTGATGGACGAAGTCGATGCCGACGACGAGGTGCTTCTTCTGCATCGCGGCCGGTTGGTCAGGCAGGCGTCGGCGGGGCGTCTCGTGCGGGAAACCGAAAGCGGCTCCATCGCGCACGCCTTCGCGGCTCTGACGGGATGAGCTCATGCTGCGTTACACGCGTGCGTTCATCGGTATCATGCGTCGGGAAGGTCTGCGGGTGATCCGTCAGCGCGGCCGGCTGGCAGCCGCGATCGTTCGCCCACTGATTTGGCTCGCCGTATTCGCGGCCGGATTTCGCAACGCGCTCGGACTGTCGATCGCGCCGCCGTATCAGACCTACATCCTCTACGAAGTTTACATCGTGCCGGGTCTCGCCGCGATGATGTTGCTGTTCCACGCCATGCAAACGTCGCTCTCCATGGTGTACGATCGCGAGATGGGATCCATGCGGGTGCTGCTCGTGGCTCCGCTTCCGCGATGGTATCTGCTCGCGGCGCGGTTGACGGCGAGCACCCTCGTTGTGCTGCCGTTGGTTGTCGGCTTTCTTCTTGTCTCGCGCCTCTGGGGCGTTCGGCCGCCCGGATGGGGATATGTGGCGGCGCTGCCGGCGCTTCTGCTGTCGGGGCTGATGCTCGGAGCGTTCGGGCTCCTCGTATCATCGGCGATCCGGCAGCTTGAGAACTTCGCGGGGGTCATGAACTTCGTCATCTTCCCGATGTTCTTTGCGTCAACTGCCCTTTATCCGCTTTGGCGCATCGAGGACGCCAGCATGTGGGTTGCCACCGCTGCGCGGCTCAACCCGTTCACCTATGCCGTCGAGCTCATCCGGTTTGCGCTCTACCTGCGCATGGATTGGCTCTCGGTCGCTGTAGTGACGGGCGCTGCGGTCGTCTTCTTCGGGCTGGCTGTGCTTGGTTACGAGCCCGCAAGGGGATGGGCACTGGCGCGGAACGATAGCTGAGGGACACGGGTTATATTCACCGTACCAGGTCACGAGTGGACGCCCGGCGACAGTATTTGGAGAATGGACGAGGTTCGAATGCGTCTGCGCTTGGTGCTGCTGGCCGGCATCGTCGTTTCCGGCATCGCCCCCGCCGCCGGCGGTGCGCGTGAGCTGCGGGTCTGCGCCGATCCCAACAATCTGCCGTTCTCGAACGCCCAGCGTGAAGGCTTCGAGAACAAGATCGTCGCGCTCGTGGCCGACGAACTCGCGGCGAGCCCCCGCTACCTATGGTGGCCACAGAGGCGCGGCTTCGTGCGCAACACGCTCAAAGCCGGATTGTGCGACGTCGTGCCCGGCGTTCCCAGCAATCTGGAACTGCTTCGCACGACCGAACCCTACTACCGCTCCAGCTATGTCTTCGTATCCCGCATCGGCGGTCCTTCCGTCGCATCACTCGACGATCCGACGCTGCGCGATCTTCGGGTCGGCGTGCAGCTCATCGGAGACGACGGCGCCAATTCCCCGCCGGCCGACGCATTGGCGCGGCGTGGCATCGTCAAGAATGTCCGCGGCTATCCGGTATATGGCAACTATGGCAAGCCGCGTCCCGGCGCGGCGATCGTCGATGCCGTCGTAGCAGGCGATGTGGACGTCGCCGTTGTCTGGGGACCGACGGCGGGCTACTTCGCGCAGCAGGCATCGCGCCAGCTCCGCCTGACGCCCGTGTCGCCTCAGTTCGACGGACCGCAGATGCCGATGGCATTCGACATATCCATGGGAGTCCGCAAGGAGGACCAGGCGCTGCGGGACGAGATCGATTCTGCGATCGAGCACCGGCGCGCCGCCATCGATGCAATCCTCGCCGGCTATTCCGTGCCGCGGCTGGATCGCACGCCCGTGTCGCACCGGTCGCAATGAAGCGCGCCATGGCTTGGTCAGCACGTGGCATGGTCGGCGAAGCAGCGCTTGGCATCGGCGATCGCGTGCCGCCATGCTGCAATTAAGGGCTTCTTGGCGTCTGGCGGAGCCGCTCGCAATTCGGAGTAGGCGTCCATGATTGTCTTGAGCCGCGCACGGATGCGGGGCAGGTCGGTTTTTGCTGCCAGGTCAAAGCCGGAGTCCGGAACATCCAGAACGAGGACGTAGCATTGACGAAGCATGCAAACGATCTCGTCAGCGCTGGTTGTGCCGAGACGGTCCTCAATCCGCTGGTAGACCGAATAATCGCCGGCCCCCTCGGTGGTGAACAGAAAGAACTGCTCGAAGACTCGCTCCAAACCGGCCGCGGTCTCTGCCGCTCGAGCCTCCGCCTGGAGTGTCGGCGGCCAGGCCAAAAGCGAAAGGGCGCACAGGAAGGCGATACGGATCTGGTGCAGGAATCGTGTTGCGGCTTTCGGAACCATGGATTTGTCCCGCCGATCGTCGACCGGTCTCTTTGCTAACACCGCTGTCCGGATCTTGTGCGGTCGCGAAGAGCCACATGGTACGCTGACGTACATCGCGCAAGCGTTCTTCTGCCGACGGCTTGATTGTTGCGGGCCGGACGTGGGAACCCGTTGGGGGGCCGGCCATTTATAGCGCCGTACATCCCTGCTCATCCGACGAGCATGCCGGCGGGAGCGCTGAATGGCATCACTGCAAGGCCTAGCCGTTGCGATGGTCCATCGGAAATTGTTGCTTGCGGTCTTCTTCACGTGCGTTCTCGGCGTTGCCGCGATAGCTCAGACGAGCCCCCCGGCGGCGGACCTCGCGTCACTGCAGCGCGACGACAAGCAATGGGTGATGTCAGGCAAGAACTACAGCGCCACGCGCTTCAGCGGCCTTGACCAGATCAATACGGACAACGTCAAGCAGTTGCGCCTCGCCTGGTCGTTTTCGGTGGGTCCGAGCCGGGGACAGGAGGCAGCTCCCCTCATCATCAACGATACGATGTACGTGGTGGCTCCTTACGCGGGCCCCCATCCCAATCAGGTGTTCGCGCTCGACGCCACGACGGGCGAGTTGAAATGGTCCTACGCGCCCAAGCCCAATTTGGCTGCGCAGGGCGTTGCCTGCTGCGATGTCGTCAACCGCGGCCTCGCCTACGATCAAGGTAAGATTTTCCTCAACACGCTCGATCTCCACTCCGTGGCGCTCGATGCCGAGACCGGCAAAGAGCTCTGGGTCACCAAGCTCGGCGACATCAACCTCGGCGAAACGATCACGATGGCGCCCCTCGTCGTGAGGGGAAAAGTGCTGATCGGAAACAGCGGCGGCGAGATGGGAGTGCGGGGCTGGCTCACCGCGCTCGACGAGAACACAGGCAAGATCGTGTGGCGGGCCTATTCGACGGGGCCGGACGCCGAGGTGCTGATTGGCCCCGACTTCAAGCCGCCTTACGAATGGATGCAAGGTCGCGACATGGGCGTGAAAACTTGGCCATCGGAAGCCTGGCGCCAGGGCGGTGGCACCGCGTGGGGCTTCGTGTCGTACGATCCGGAGCTCAACCTCATCTATTACGGGACGTCCAATCCGGGACCGTGGAATTCAAATCAGCGGCCGGGCGACAATCTCTGGACGGCCACCATCTTCGCGCGGGACCCTGACACCGGATTTGCGAAATGGGCCTATCAGACGTCGCCGCATGACCTCTGGGACCATGATGGCATCAACGAAAGCATCCTCGTCGATCTCGAAATCGACGGCCGGCCGCGCCGCGTGCTCATCCATCCGGGACGGACCGGCTACATGTGGGTCATTGATCGCGCCACGGGGCAGGTTATCTCGGCCGACGCCTACGACCATGTGACGGCCTACACGGGCGTCGATCTCAACACGGGCCGCATTCAGCCGAACGAGGCGCTGCATCCGGCGCTAGGCCGCACTGTCGAGGACGTGTGTCCCGCCCCTCCCGGCGCGAAAGATTGGCAGCCGGCGGCCTGGTCGCCCCGCACGCGATTGCTCTACGTGCCGCACCAGCATCTGTGCGCCAATTTCAAGACATCGGAGGTCGGCTACATCGCCGGCACGCCTTACGTCGGGGCGACCGTTGACATGTATGCCGGCCCCGGCGGGTATCGCGGCGAGTTCATGGCTTGGGACCCGGTCAAACGCACCAAGGTCTGGGCGATCCGCGAGAAGTTTCCGGTGTGGAGCGGCGCGCTCGTAACCGCCGGCGATGTCGCGTTCTACGGAACGATGGACAGGTGGTTCAAGGCGGTGGATGCCCGCAGCGGCACCGTCCTGTGGCAGTTCCGCGCCGGCTCGGGCTTCATCGGCCAGCCTGTCACCTACATGGGCGCGGACGGCGTCCAGTATGTGGCGATCCTGTCCGGGGTGGGCGGCTGGCCGGGCGTAGTCGCCAATGCGGAAGTCGATGCACGGGTCCGGAACTCGGCACTCGGATTTGTCGGCGCGACGCAGGACTTGCCGGCATACACGGTCGGCGGCAGCACGCTCCTCGTTTTCGCTCTCCCGCCGGACGGCGCGCAACGTCCCGCAAGCCCGCCCGGAGCGCGGAGCCCGCCGCAGTAAGCAGGAGCATTCGATGGCTCGCGCAGCGCGTCTTGTGACTGGTCTGGTCGTGCTAGGCGGAGCGGTCGCTGCGATGGGCCTGCTGTCGACGTTCAAACCCAGTGTCTCGATTGCACAGCCAACCCGGCCGGCCGAGCCGGCGGCGGATGCAGGCGCGGCACCTCTCGGCGCGACTGCCCAGGATCACGTCAATGCACTGGCTGCCGTGCACTCCGGGACGGCCGACGCCAAGCTGTTGCGCATCCCGGTGACGAAGCTGTTCCCGGGGAATGTTTCGACCGCGCCCAAGATCAAGAATCCTATCCAAGGCAACGCTGAAGCCGTCGCACGCGGCATGCGCTATTTCGTCGCTTTCAACTGTGTCGGGTGTCACGCGGCGAATGGGGGTGGCGGAATGGGTCCGTCACTGAGCAACAGCGCCTTCATTTACGGTGGTGATCCCGCGAACATCTATCTCACGATCTACCAGGGACGCCCACGCGGTATGCCTGCCTGGGGCGCGATGCTTGCGGACAACATCATATGGGACCTCGTCGCGTACATCGGCAGCATCAGCAAGCAGCCGTCCCAGCAATGGGGCACGACGGTTTCCGCGACCATGCCGAAGATCGAGCAGGTGCCGGCAGAATATCAAAGCACGCCGGCCCCCTGGAACTACACCGAGACGTTCAGCGATGGCCAGAAGCCGAACCGCGCGAAGTAGCGGGCTGCGCCTCGGTGCAGAGTCACCGATGCGCCGTCACAGCGTGCCGATGGCGATGCTTGGCCGGCTTACGCTGATCGCCGGATGCTGTGGTCCCGCTGCCGCGCGCGCGGACGTGCCGATGACCTATCTTCGGACGTTCGGCGGAATGAAAGGGCTGCAGATCACGGCCCTGACCTGGGGTCTGTTGATCCTGTCGATCGTGGTCGTCGTAATCACCAGCGCGCTGGTCCTCGTTGGAGTTCTGATACGACGCTCCCGCGCGGGCGCCGCCGAGCGCGAGCCGGTCAGTCAGACAGGGAGCGGCGTGCAATGGATCTATATCGGGGTCGGAATCTCGACCGTCGTTCTCGCGGCTGCAATGGTCTGGAACGGCTATACCATCGCCGCAATCAACTCGCCCCCACGCGACCCAAGGCTGACGATCGAGGTTCGCGGCCACCAATGGTGGTGGGAGGTCCGCTATCTGAGCGAAGATCAGTCGCGCATCTTCGAGACCGCCAACGAGATCCACATGCCGGTCGGAGAGCCGGTGCGCTTCAAGGTCTCGACTGCGGACGTCATTCACTCGTTCTGGGTGCCGGCGATCGGCGACAAGATCGACCTGATTCCGAATCAGACCAACACGACGTGGCTCGAAGCCGGCCGGGCCGGCGTGTATCGCGGTCAATGTGCCGAATACTGCGGCGGCCAGCACGCCCACATGGGAATTCTGCTCGTCGCGCAAGAGCCCGCCGACTTCGAGGCTTGGTGGAGGCATCAGCTTACGCCGGTGTCGTCCGCGGATCTGGCCGTCCAAGAAGGGCAACAACAATTCGTCCTGCACTGTGGAGCCTGCCATTCCATTCGCGGCACGAGGGCCGGCGGCCGGCTCGGTCCTGATCTCTCGCATCTCATGAGCAGGCGATCGTTAGGTGCGGCCACGCTGCCAAACACAATCGGACATCTGTCGGGCTGGATTGCCGACCCGCAACGGGTCAAGCCGGGCAACCTCATGCCTACCCTCGATCTCTCGGGGCCCGAGTTGGCCAGCATCCGTGCGTTTCTCGAGGTGCAGAAGTGAGGAGAGCCCCGTGACGGTCGGAACCTACGATCGCGTGCCAGCGCTGGAGACGGGCGGTCATGCGGCCCCTGCCGCATCACAACTCACACGGCTCTGGGAGAGCAAGCCCGGTATCTCAGGCTGGCTGTCAACCGTCGACCACAAGGAACTCGGCAAGCGATATCTCGCGACGGCGTTCATCTTTCTCGCTCTCGGCGGCATTGAAGCGCTCATGATGCGCCTGCAACTGGCGCAGCCGAACCAGCATCTGCTCACGCCGGAACAGTACAACCAGCTGTTCTCGATGCACGGCATCACGATGATCTTCCTATATGCACAGCCGATCCTCTCGGGATTCAGCGTGTATCTCTTTCCGCTGATCCTCGGCACGCGCGACATGGCGTTCCCGCGCATGAATGCCTTCTCATACTGGGTCTATTTGGCCGCCGGGCTGTTCATGTACGCGAGCTTCCTCGTCGGGGCTGCGCCGAACGACGGGTGGTTCAATTACGTGCCTTTCGCGCTCAAGCCGTACAATCCCGGGCCGAACATGGATTTCTATGCGCTCGGGATGATCCTGCTGGGCATTTCCACGACAGCGGGTGCTGCCAACTTCCTCGTCACCATGTTGCGAACGCGCGCGGCGGGGATGTCGATCAATCGCCTGCCGATCCTCACCTGGGGCACGACAACCACCTCGGTGGGCATCCTCTTCTCGATGCCGGCCGTCAGCCTTGCCTTCTTCATGCTTTGGCTGGACCGGCAGTTCGGCACCCACTTCTTCGATTCTACGGCGCGCGGACAGCCGCTGCTCTGGCAGCATCTGTTCTGGATGTTCGCTCACCCGTGGGTCTACATCATCGTGTTGCCCGCCATGGGCATCGTCTCAGACGCGCTTCCCATCTTCTGTCGTCGGCCGCTCGTCGGCTATACGGTCGTCGTCCTCGCAACCATCGCCACGATGGTGATGGGTTTTGGCGTCTGGCTGCATCACATGTTTGCAACCGGCCTTCCGTTCCTGGCGCTCTCGTTCTTCAGCGGCGCCTCGTTCGTCATCACCATTCCAAGTGCCGTCGCGGTATTTGCCTGGATCGCAACGATCTGGACGGGACGCCCGGTGATCACGACCGCGTTTCTGTTCTTCGCGGGCTTCATCTCCATGTTCGTCATCGGCGGCGTGTCCGGCGTCATGACCGCCTCGGTGCCCGCAGACCGCCAATTGACCGACACTTACTTCGTCGTGGCGCACATTCATTACGTGCTGATCGGCATCAACCTCTTCCCAGTCATGGGCGGACTCTACGTCTGGTTCCCGAAAATGACCGGGCGAATGTTGAACGAGCGGCTCGGCCGCTGGAATTTCTGGATGGTGTTCATCGGCTTCAATCTCGCATTTCTGCCGATGCACTGGACCGGGCTCGCGGGAATGCCGCGGCGTATCTACACCTATCCCGATGGGATGGGTTGGGGCACCGTCAACATGGTGACGACCGTGGGTTCGTTCGTCCTCGCACTCGGCGTGCTTCTGCTGCTCATCAACGTTGCGATCAGCCGCCGCCATGGCGCCGTCGCCGGACCCAATCCCTGGGACGGCCCCACGCTCGAATGGACCACGCCGTCGCCGCCGCCCCCCTACAATTTTGCGACCATGCCCGCCGTGGCCAGCCGTCATCCCCTGTGGGAGGACCGCCTGGAAGAAGGAATGGGAAAGTCGTCGTTGCAACGCGGCATGGTCCTGGCGAACGGCAAGGAGATGCTGGCGGTCACGCCGCTCGACGGGCTGCCGGACGCGATCCTCAAGATGCCGGAGGATTCATACAGTCCACTGGTCGCGACGATCCTGATGACCGCCGGGTTCACCGGCCTGCTCCTTCACTGGTGGTGGTTCGCGGGGGCATGCGTGTTCCTTCTGCTGGCGTGTCTGGTGGTGTGGCTATGGCCGGAACGTACGCTCGGTCAGATTGCGGGAGCGCGGCATGTCTGATGCGACCATTCGGCCCGAAGCGCTGCCGGTCGGCAGCATCGGTCGGAAAGCATCGGGTTGGTGGGGGATGCTCACGATCCTCATGACCGAAGGAGCACTCTTCGCCTACCTGCTGTTCAGCTACTACTATTTCGCCGTTCAGTATGGGCGAGGTTTTCTGCCGGACGAACTTCCGAAATTCCGCCTGTCTCTTCCCGATACGATCATCCTGCTCATCAGCAGCGTATTTGTCTGGTGGGGCGAACGCGGCGCGAAGCGGGGCGCTAACTTACAGCTCGTGTTCGGGCTGCTGGGCACCTTGATCCTCGGCGTGGTGTTCGTCGGGGTGCAGCTTCTCGAATGGCGTGACAAGCCCTTTACGATCGGCTCGAGCTCCTATGCGTCGCTGTATTTCACCATCACCGGGTTCCATATGGCGCACGTGATCGCCGGACTCATCATGCTGAGCGCTGTGATGGTGTGGTCACTGCTGCGCTATTTCGACGCCGAGCGCAATTCGCCTGTATCGATCGCGGCGGTGTATTGGCATTTCGTCGATATCGTCTGGCTGATTGTGTTCTTCACCATCTACGTCACGCCGCGCCTCTGGTGAACCATGGCTGAGCCGATCAGGAACACCTACAGGGTAGATCATCCGGCGCCGCACGGGCATGCCGTCGCGCGCCGGGTGTTGTTCGGTGCGCTTCTGGCGGGGCCAGTCGCTTGGACGGCGCAGCTGACGATCAGCTACGGGCTGTCGAGCTACGCCTGCTTCCCGCGGGCGCATCCGCTGGCTTCGGCGTTGCCGGGCTGGGGCTGGGTCTGGCCCGCGGCGCTGGCGATCAACATTGCCGCGCTGGCGGTGGCCGTCGCTGCGATCGTCGTGTCTTTTCGAAGCTGGCAGCGAGCCAGCGAAGAGGCGCCTGGAGGGCACCTCCAACTGATCGAGAGCGGGGAGGGGCGTACACGCTTTCTCGCGGTGTGGGGCATCTGGTCCGGCGTCTGGTTCGCGGTCGGCATTCTCTTCAACACCATCGGCGTTTTGTGGGTGCCCCTATGCGGCAGTTGATGACATGGACGGCGGCGGACGAAGACGGGACGTTAGCGCGCGTGCTGCCTACGATGGCTTTCGCCTTGCTGGCATTCGGAGCTGCAACGGTTCTTGCCGGATGCCAGGAGATCACGGATGGCGCGTCGGCCTCTCCGGCGTTGGATCTGCCGTTCGACGGAAACCCGAAGCGGGGAGCTACCGAGATCGTGGAGGTGGGATGCGGTTCATGTCACACCATTCCTGGAGTTGCCGGCGCAAACGGGCTCGTCGGGCCACCGCTGAACAAGATGGGCCGTCGCGTGTTTGTCGCCGGCCTCCTACCGAACACCCCGGACAACATGATGCGCTGGCTGCGCAATCCCCAGGCAATCGTTCCCGGCAATGCGATGCCGAACATGCACCTGCAGGAGCAGCAGATCCGCGACATCACCGCCTACCTCTACACGCTGAGGTGACGGCATGGACGGTCGCCACGAAGGCTATCCGGGACCTGTCCAGCGCGGGCGCGCACTAGGGATGCTCGCGCTGCGCGTCGCCCGTGAGACGACCGAACCGGTGACGGCGATCGCGTGCGTGCTGAGCGCAACGGGTTGGACCCTGATGTGGGCCGAATCGCTGTCGCTCGTTCACATCATGCCGGCGTGGCTGGCAGCGATGTGCTGGGCGGCGGGACTCGGGCTCATTCCTTTTGGTCGGCCTGCACCTCAAACCGTATCGACCAAAGCCGGCCCGGCAACGACCTCCATGATCGATCCATGACGGAGCGGACCATGTGCAATCGCGCGTACTCTCTTGTTGTCGGGGCTCTTGTGATGAGTGGGTTGGTCGTAACACCGGCCGCCGCAGCGGACTGTGCCGTGACGCACGATCAGCTCACGCAGGCTTTGCGCGCGAGCGTGAAACCGGCCGGCGGGCCGGAAAACGGAGGATTTGAGAACCACGAGTGGGCCGCCGCCGTCGACCGCAACGGTATGGTGTGTGCGGTCACGTTCAGCGGCAAGACAGTGCAGGACCAATGGCTGGGGAGCCGGGCGATCGCGGCGGAAAAGGCCACGACCGCCAATGCGCTGAGCCTCAAGACGTTCGCGCTCTCCACCGCTAACCTTTATGCTGGCGCCCAGCCCGCCGGCTTTCTCTTTGGCTTGGGCGAGACAAATCCCGCCTCGCCGGCGGTTCTCTATGCCGGGGATTCCAACGCATTCGGCTCCGCATCCGATCCCATGGTCGGAAAAATCTCGGGCGGTGTGGTCGTGTTCGGAGGCGGGTTGGCCCTTTATGGCGAGGCGGGTCTGGTGGGAGGTCTCGGGGTAAGTGGCGACAGTTCGTGCGCGGACCACAATGTGGCTTGGCGTGTGCGCCATGCGCTGGGTCTCGACCACGTGCCGGCCGGAGTCAGCCCCGACAAGACCGACGCGATCATCTACGACATGCAGCCGGACAAGACGAGCGCATCGGGGTTCGGGCATCCCAAATGCAAGGGATCGGAGGCGGAAATCGCAGAGCAGATCCATGCAGGTTACGTGCCGCGATGGGCAAAGGCCATGAAATGATGCAGATGCAGGGAAATGATGCAGATGCAGGTTGAAGCGCGCCTGCCAAAGGTGGGCGGCGCACGAACGAGCCCATCTCCGAAAGTTTAAAGATTACCGTGGCGGAACGGCGACTGCAGCTGTTCCGCCGTTGCGTACCGTGCGAGAGCGGCCGTTCGCTTGCCTGCGACGAACTCTCGTGCCGGCACGGTCACAAGCGTATTGGCCAGATCGAGAAATCCGAACAAGTC